>Ga0316207_10000055_pt1 | contig 246979 bp, 163 predicted proteins | sample 6weekpyrite_MG_FD_204943 | JGI IMG/M metagenome (GOLD analysis project Ga0316207, IMG submission 204943) | Microbial mat bacterial communities from mineral coupon in-situ incubated in ocean water Damariscotta River, Maine, United States -... | ecosystem: Environmental > Aquatic > Marine >...
TCCATTGAGTGATTTGATTGGCGTGCAAATCAAACTTGGTGGCGAGCTCCGCCAGTGTTTTATCGCCTTTTGCCGCGGCTAAAGCAACTTTGGCTTTGAACTCGGGGGAATGATTTCGTCTCTTTCTACGTGTCATGCTTTATCTCTCCTATTGGGATAATATAAAGCAGAATTATCACTTAAGCAGCTGTTTTATTTTTGGGGTCCACCTCAGTCTTTACTATATTATTCTTTCCGAGTATTGCTACTTTTCCTTGTAATAATTGATCTTCCAATTGATGGTTTTTAATTAAAATACTAGGTATTGTTTCAACGTCACATTAAAAGTCTTCAATCATAACAAACTTTATATTACTCGAATTTTTATCAGAATGGTTGTCAAGAATACGTTACTTCATACTATTTCACAGTTAGTAAGTCATAATATTAACGATAACTCAATTTGTAAGTAATTTGTAAGTCTCATCATATTATTCTTAAGTAATTAAAATAATCAATTATACACATATGTTTGTATTCTAATTAGCCAAACCGTTAAGAGCCAATAATGAAAAAATACATTGTGCAACCAGGAGAAGATGTTAGTCAAATCGCATTCGAAAAATTTGGCACCACGAATATTGATCGTATATTAAAAGATAAAAAGAACTTTAGTTTTTTTCAAAAGCGAGATCCAAATATATTACAGCGGGGAGACAGATTATATTTTGATGAAATTAATACGTCTTCTATCGAGGCGAATGTTGCGAAAAGAAATACGTTTACTAGAAAGGGGAATAGGAAGCTTAAAGTAACTTTACTAGATATCCTTGGAAAGAAGTTTTCTAACACAGAATATGACATTGTTATAAACGGTAAGTTTTTTGGTAAGAGAAAAACTGATAAAAATGGACTTTTGGAAGAAAATATTCCTTTTACAAAGTGTGAGTGTAAAGTGTTCATTAAGAAAAATGAATTTGTTTTACTTGTTGCGAATTTGGAACCAGTCGAATCTACGCGTGGTGTCCAATCGCGTTTAAATAATTTAGGTTATGCATCAGGTCCAGTTGACGGTATTTTTGGGCCCCGCACACGCGCAGCTACTCGGAGTTTTCAGCAAGATCAGAATATCGTTGTTGACGGTATCGTTGGAGATCAAACTGAAACTCATTTAGTTGCTGAATACGGTTGTTGAAAATTAATTATGGGAGATATAAAAGAAAAGTCTATACAGCATGTAGCAGCAAATCGACCTAACAAAGTTCGGTTAGGAAACGTAATTGATAGAATTAGAGAACTGCGAGATCAACACCTTAGATCAATTCAACAGCTGGATATAACGGCCAAAAATAATCGTAATGAAATAAAAATGGCCAGGTTTACACTCAGTGTGGCTGAAAATTCGGCGAAACGAAATCCGAAAGATGCTGACGAATATTTTGACGCATTATTGGGTACCGTTAATTTTACTGCAACTAACTCAAATGATTCATTGGTAAAAAAACGGATTGACATACTAGAAAATGAAATAAAAATAGCAAAAAGTAATGTTGAATTGGCTGCATCAAAACTTATTGACTACCTTGTGAAAGAGGATGTACAAAATTTCCTATTAATGGACAATTCACCGTTGTCTGATCAAGATCAATTCGAGCACTATGAAGTAGAGCCCATAGTTGTGTTTAATACGGTAAATCAAATTCAATATTTTCATAGTGATCACGTGCTAGCGACAGCACTTGACCATATGGCAGTGTCTGAACATGGGCAAGATTTTCTTTTGGAAATTTTGAATATAAATGCTCGGCGAGCAAAACTTCCCGCATTCGATAAAATTTGGGATCGATTTCAACATGGCATGAAAATCAGCGAAATTATGGGAAAACTCGTTCACAATTGTCTTCCCGGATTGATGGCAGAAATATCAAGAGATATAAATCATAACTTGTCTAGATCAATTTCTGCTGCTTTGAATTCAGCGCCAATAAAACGATTTATTAATAAAATCGCAAATCTGACTAAGGTTAATGTTAACTCACTAACAAGTGCACTGAGTGATCAAGCAGAAATTTACGCCAATCGAGGAAATTCTGCGATCGTACGTCTCAACAAGCATCAAAGCTTCCGGAAATTTATCAGCGAATTTTCAGATGTTCCCTCCACTAAAGTACAAGCAGCAATTAGTGATCTGGATGGTTCGTGGATGAGATTAACAATAGGCTGGGCATCATTCGGCTTAGCTTGTATTAAATTACGAAATGAGACAAGTACTAAAGATTGGTTTTCGACAGTGGGTTCTGCACTCAGTCTTGCCGAGACCTTAATTGATGTAAGATCAATTTCCATATTAGCTTCCGGTCACGTAATTCAGGCAAGTCGTGTTGCTGCGATGGCAAAAGTCATTGGCATCTTTGGTATGGTGTTTAGTGTTGTTGTAGGTGTGATGGATGCTTCGAGGCATTTGGCGAATAAAGATTATGATGAAGCCGCTGTCGCTTACGTCGGAGTGGCAGTTGGATTTGTGGGTTTTACTGCTAGCCTTTGTGGTGCTGCTATTGTCACGGGTGTGTGCGCGATTATTCTTATTTGTTTGGCTGTTATTGCGGCAGTGCTCGTTGACCCACCTATGGCCAACTGGTTGAAACGAACGCACTGGGGAAAAGGAACAGGCAACAAGATTCCAATGATTAAGACCATAGGTTCATTTTATAAGGATTTTCTGGATCCAAAAATATCAACTCCTGCTTTATTTGAGATAGAGGCAATAGAGATAAGCAGTGTTATTTTTCAGCCTGGAATGCTCGTTAAGGTACGCATTGATTCGATACAATCTCAGGCATCGATATTAGCAAACATAATTATACCATCTTCGTCTGGTCAAACTAAACTTGCTGGTAGTAATACGTTTGTAGAATTTGTTAAAGGAACATCTTCAAATTTGAGTAGCCCAATTGCGCTCTTACTAAGCGTCAATAAAATCCAAGTTAGGAATTGGATATCAAAATGGAGCTTTATTAACTTCGGTAGTAATGAAGATTATAAAGTGACAGTGTCTTTTAATCCCTCCCCAGATCTATTTGATATAAATGGGAAATTACTTGCGGACCATACCGTCACCAAAGAAGTTAAAGTGACATTTCCAACATAACAGAATGACGATATTTATTTCAATGTATCGACATAGACAATTGATTATTGATAGATAAGAATTTATGAGTGAGGTAAGTGCCGCCTTACTCGATAAAGAATTTGGACGTCCATGTCCAAATTCCACTCCGTCGGCGGCAGCCTTATGTGCCACGGACGTCCCCGTCACTCACGGTGTTCGCTCTCAGGTGACTGACGGCATGTCGTAGTGCATATCGCTAACCCCTTTCTTCCAGAAAGGCGCACGAATGCCTCTATGCCTACCGCGGGCTTGCAGTACTTCGCTCGCTATTCGCATAGCTCTCCATGTACTGCGGCGATGGAATCAAAAACAAAACTCTATTGGTATCGAAACGACATTAGGTGAGAATTCGCTAGTTCTATTGGGTTTTGAAGGGCATGAAAAAATGTCATCACTTTTTTATTATTCACTTGAAGTTGCATCTGAACGACCGGACATTGAAGCCAAGGAATTAATTGGCGAAAAGATAAATTTTTGGGTAAAACGACAGGACGGACAAAAGCATCATTTAAATGGATATATAAAAAGTTTTTCACGGCTATCCACATCGACCGCAGGATATAGACACTATTGCATTGAGGTTGTACCTTGGCTTTGGTTTTTGACGAAATCATTGGATTGTTGTGTATTTCAAAATATGTCAGTAATTGAAGTTATCGAAGATGTTTTGAACAAAGATCAACATGCTAATTTTAAGATTAAATGCAGCAGAAACTATATGAAGCAGGATTACTGTGTTAAATATCAGGAGACAGATTTTGAATTTATATCAAGACTATTAAACCATAATGGTTTATTTTATTATTTCTCTCAAGAAAAAGGCTTACATACGCTGATAATTTCTGACCAAGTAAACGTTTATCAAGAGTGTGAGGAAGATAATATTATTCAAACTGAGGGCGCATTAAAAGTCGATCATATCAGTCAATGGAAGCATCATTTTAATTTTTTTTCCGGCAGTTGTTCGCAGAGAGATTTTAACTACGACTCCCCATCAAATGACTTAACCGTTAATTCAAAATCGGTAATTGACCTGCCTGTCATTAAGAATTATGAACTTTATCATTATCCAGGAAATTATTTAAATAGAGATGTCGGTATTGAATTGATCGATCAAACAATGGCTCGAGAAGAACAGAATTATGAAAATATTACCGGTGTTAGCTCTTATTCAGGTTTTCATGCTGGTGTAAAATTCCTTGTTAAGTCTCATGATTTCGCTGACGAAATTGGCAAGGAATACTTATTAGTTTACGTGAAACACGCAGTAACTAGTGATACACATATTTCAGGGGGACAACTTGGGACAGTATATCACAATAGCTTTGAAGCAATTCCCGCATCATTGACTTATTTAAATAACCAGCTATTGGATAAGCCAATTATCTCTGGACCACAAACTGCCATTGTAGTTGGACCGAAAGGGGAAGAAATTTATACGGATAAACTAGGCCGTGTAAAAATTATATTTCATTGGGATCGAAACAGTAGTGCAGACGAACATTCGTCTTGCTGGATTCGGGTTTCACAAACATGGGCGGGCAATAACTGGGGTGGGATGTCTATCCCAAGGATTGGTCAGGAAGTTGTCGTCTCATTCTTAAATGGCGATCCCGATAGACCAATAATCACCGGCAGTGTATACAATGGCGAAAATACTACACCATATGAACTACCATTGAATGCAACAATGAGTGGCATAAAAACCAATTCAAGTAGTAGTGGTAAAGGATTCAACGAATTACGATTTGAAGATAAAAATGACGAAGAACAAATATTTTTGCATGCACAAAAAAATATGGATACCCGAATAAAAAATAGTAGTTTTGAAACAATTCAAAATAGCAAACATGTTGTGATTGGTAATAATCGATTTGAACATGTAAAAAATGAACGTCATGTTCAAATCGATAGCCATCACATTGAAGACATATCAGGCGACCGACACATAAAGGTTAAAGGAGGTAAGTGCCGCCTTACTCGATAAAGAATTTGGACGTCCATGTCCAAATTCCACTCCGTCGGCGGCAGCCTTATGTGCCACGGACGTCCCCGTCACTCACGGTGTTCGCTCTCAGGTGACTGACGGCATGTCGTAGTGCATATCGCTAACCCCTTTCTTCCAGAAAGGCGCACGAATGCCTCTATGCCTACCGCGGGCTTGCAGTACTTCGCTCGCTATTCGCATAGCTCTCCATGTACTGCGGCGAAAGAAGCTAAGTTAGTTGAAAGTTGTATATCACTAACCGCAAAAGACGATGTGATTGAGGTATTTCATCAAAATCATGTAGAGCAAGTTTCAAGTGAATATTTCTTAAAAGCAAAAAATATTGTGTTAGAAGCCGCAGAAAATATCACCATTAAAGTTGGTAATTCGTATATTGCAATAGAGAGTGATGGAATAAGTATCGGTAGCTTAGGAAAAATTGAGATTAATACAAAGTCTGATCTAGCATTAACTGGCGCTGCAGGATTGAGTGTTGAATCATCGACAAAAATTGATCTCAGTAGTCCTAAATCTTCAGTTGAAGGTGATACAACATTGACACTAAAAGGGGGTATGGTGAATATAAATTAACTTATATTTCTATACTTTGTTCAAGTACATATTTATCGGTAATTATTATGCCACAACCTAAAGACGGAAATACTTTAAACCCAATTGAACCAATCGAACCCGATGGTCCAGCATATGCCGATAACGCAAATCCTGGCATCGCAGCTAAAGAAAAAAGTGTTCAAATTCGTGAGAAAAAAGGCAAATATGGCTCAAAGACTATAAAAAATCACAAATCCAATGCTAAGAAAACAGAATCGGAGAATAAAAACTCTGGAATTGAAAGCCATGATGAACAAAATAATACAAATAGTGCAGATAAAAAAACTTGGATAGAGATTGAATTACTGGATGAAGACAATGAAGGAATTTCTGGGGAAAAATTTACTGTTGAGCTACCAGATGGTTCCATAGCCTGTGGGACACTCGACCATAAAGGTTTCGCCCGCATAGAAAATATTGATTCGGGCGTATGTAAAGTCAACTTTCCAAACTTGGATTTAGATTCTTGGGAAAAATCTTAACTAATTTTACTTTTTTTTCGTAACCTAAAACTAATGATAATTGTAGAGATGACATTATGATAAAACATAAATTTCAAGGTGCCGGATTTTCAATTGATATCCCGAACAAATGCCAAAATATCACTTGTTATACATTTTTATTACCAACAGACAAACAGTTCACACCTTATATTACTATTCAATCTGAAAAGTTCGATCACACCCCTAATTTGGAGTCAATAGTTGATGAACAAGAGAAGAAAATTCAAGACAATAGCAGTGACTATCAATTAGTTAATCGAATAAAAGGAAAACATGCGGGAAATAACGCAACTATCGTAACCTCTGAATGGGGAAGTGGTGCGAGTAGAATTTGTCAGCGGAAAGTATATTTACTTAAAAATATACGTAATACAACACGCATGTATACCATCAATTGTACCGATTTAGCTTCTAATTTCGCAATATCTCAGCCAATGATGAATGAGATGATTAGGACGATTAAATTGGATGATAATCAAATATTTAATTAATACGGAATTTGATTTTACTGGTTTAATGACAACAACGTAAAAAATGACGATTTTAATCATATGAATACTTCCCTCGTAAAAAAGGAAATAGTTTGAGTAATCCAGCAGCTAGAGTTAGTGATATGGTTTTGCATGATTCACCACATTGTCACGCACCCATTCATCCAAGCTCACCAGTACCAACACCTATACCCCACCCAGTAATACCATTGCCAATAACCAATGGAGCATCGACAGTTAAAATTGGTGGATTATTTGCGGCGCGCACATCTGATCAAACTGCACCATGCGCTTTATTGGGCTGCATTCCCGCTGGACCCGGGTTGATCAATGGAGGTTCAGCAACTGTGAGGATTGAAGGTCTACCGGCAGCTCGTGTCGGTGATTCGTCCTCTCATCCAACTTGTATTGGACCTATTCCCAGTCCTACCGGAAAAATAATTTCCCCAGGTTGTCCAACAGTAATTATTGGGTAGGTACATAGAGGCGGATCGATGAAATGAAAACCTTTCCCCATCTCAATTGCTAAGGATTTTTAACTTATTATCTAATCTTTAAATATTATTATCAGGATGCGCCTTAAGGATTTTTTCAAATAACGCATCGACTTCTTCACTCGTCGGTCGATGCTTTTGAGAAACATGACAGGTATCATGGCGATGAACAATAATCATATTATTTATCGGATCGATGATTATCTTTTGCTCTGCTTCGCCTCTCGATTGATAAGATCCGTCAAGGGATAACCACCACAAGTAACCAAAGTATTCCGAGTTGTCGAGGTCCGATGATGTTGCGCTGTAAAGTTTTATAGAATCATCTTTCCAGGACTTGCGAATAATTTGTTTATTTTGCCAATTACCATCATTTAAATATAACTGTGCAAACCTAGCCAGGTCGCGGGTGCTTATCCACACGGGATATGCGGGATGATCTGAAGCGATATCGAAAACATAATCGATGTCATCCTTTTCAAAATCCTGCATACCTATGGGTTTTGCAATCCACTCAAAAAAGGCTTCACCCATTTTCATTTTTGTTTCTTGTTCAAAAATAGTAATCAGTACATTGAAATCCCAATTATTGTAGTACCAATAGGTTCCCGGGTCATATGCACCTCTGTAGGGGCGCTTGGATTTTGAATCTTTTGTATCGAGTGCCGCGTCGTGGTACACGCCGGAACGTGACTTTAACAAATCTTCTATCGTTGCCTGTTTCTCTTTTGTTGTTAAGACCGGGGGCCTATCATCAATGTTTAATTCTGCTAATGTTTTGGATATATCAATTAGGTCTTTTTGCACTGCGATGCCGTATAACGCACTCATTAAACTCAGGCGTATTTCATGGGAATTCATTTTCAGGTTTGTTTTTCCCCATTCAGCAACGACACGAAAATTATGCATTACAATAACAGCGCTTGAACCAATGCCGTTGGCGTATTCTTTTGCTACCAGTAATTTTTTTTCAGGCCATTCTTGCGCTGGACCTAATGCGGTTACTAAAGAGACTTCCTCTGATACATCCGTTAAAGTCCCTGGGGATTCATCCAATGGACATCGTGTACACCCCGACAAATATACACAGAGCAATATGCTGATAATCGGTAAATTTATGTTTTGCATCGCTCACTCAAGATAATATCCTGCTGTTGACCTATGTTGCCATTTAAAACCTGCATTATTTAATAATCGGCTATTTACACCAGGTCTTAATAAGTATCGTACGCAAATTGCACTAATTTCATCAGATACGTCATAAAGAATGGTAATAGCTCGAATATGTCGAATTTTGAGCCCGATGTTGGGTGAGAATTGCTCGGCTAATATCTTCTACTCCACGCAATATTTAGGAATACCGACGGACATAACAAACAAGCGGATAAGTGAGACTCACATTTATATGGAAGGAAACAGCTAAGATAATGCTAGGTAGAACTCCAGCTCAGGCAATGAAGTTATTTTTTTTGTACAACATACTATTGTCTATTCTTAGGTAGCCAGATATTGTGCATGCCAAGCGATATGCTCACCCATGAATGTTGAAATAAAGTGATAGCTATGGTCGTAACCTTGATGAAATTGATAATTTATAGGATAACGTTTTTCATCACAGATTTTTAACAGACTTTCTGGGTCCAAATACTCAGCAAGAAATTCATCCTCGCTGCCTTGTGATATTTTTATCGGTAAAATATCCGCACCTTGTCTGATTAACTCAACCGCGTCATAGGGTTTCCACTGGGATAAATTATCTCCCAAATAGTGTGAAAAACAATTTTTCCCCCAAGGTGAATTTATTGGATGACAGATGGGAGCAAACGCAGAAACCGATTGATACATACCCGGGTTTTTTAATGCACAAACTAACGCACCATGACCTCCCATGGAATGACCAAAGATGGATTTATTGTTTGCCTGAATTGGAAAATGCATTTCAAGCAACCCTGGCAACTCTTTAACAACATAATCATACATATGATAATGTTTCGCCCAAGGGGCTTGCGTGGCATTTACATAAAAACCAGCACCTTTACCTAGATCATAACGATCTTCAATATCGGGCACATCAAGCCCTCGCGGGCTTGTATCCGGCATAACAAGAATCACAGCGTGTTCAGCAGCGTAACGCTGAGCACCAGCTTTGGTTCGAACGTTATCATCTGTGCAGGTTAAACCCGACAACCAATACAAGACTGGCAATTTTTCATGTTCCGCTTGTGGTGGCAGATAAATTGAAAAGGTCATTTTACAATGATTACATTCAGAGTCATGCTCGTATCGTTTTAACCAGCCGTCAAACTCTTTGACACTTTCAACTAACTTCATTTTATATTCCTAAAAGACAATAACAGAACGAATACTCTCACCACGATGCATAAGTTCAAATGCATGATTGATATCTTCCAATGGCATTTGGTGGGTTACCATTTTATCCAGTTCTATTTCACCCTTCATGTATTGATCCACATAACCCGGTAATTCGGTACGACCTTTAACACCGCCAAAGGCTGTTCCTTTCCAGGTTCTGCCAGTCACTAATTGAAAGGGCCGTGTTGCAATCTCTTGCCCTGCCCCTGCTACGCCAATTATTGTTGAAACACCCCAGCCCATATGGCAACATTCCAATGCTTCCCGCATGACTTCAACGTTTCCAATGCATTCAAAAGAATAATCCACACCGCCATTGGTCATTTCGACAATTGCTTCTACTAGGCTCGTCGATAGCTCTGTGGGATTAATCACATCAGTTGCACCCAAGGCTTTCGCCATTTCAAACTTTGAGGGATTCACGTCAATGGCAATGATTCTCTCTGCTTGTGCCATGACGGCACCCTGGATGACCGACAATCCAATACCACCTAATCCAAAAACTGCCACTGATGATCCAGCTTCCACTTTTGCGGTATTTAAGACAGCACCGATGCCAGTTGTAATTCCGCAACCCAGCAAACACACTTTATCTAAAGGCGCTTCTTTATTTATTTTTGCCAAAGCAATTTCCGGCACGACAGTGTACTCAGAAAAGGTAGAACACCCCATGTAGTGATAGATGGCTTTTCCGTTCATTGAAAAACGACGTGTTTTGTCGGGCATATAACCTGTCCATACGGTCGAGGCGATAGATTGACATAGATTGGTTTTCGTCGAATGACAATATTCACACTGACCGCACTCAGGAATGTACAATGGAATGACATGATCGCCAGGTTTAAGGCCTTTAACACCGGACCCACACTCCACTACTTCGCAGCCTCCCTCGTGACCGAGGACTGCAGGAAAGGCGCCTTCCGGATCTTCACCTGATAAAGTAAAAGCATCCGTATGACACACGCCAGTTGCAACAACTTTCAGTAAAACCTCACCCTCTTTCGGTCCGTCGACATCAATTAACTCGATACTTAACGGCTTTCGTGCCTCCCATGCAACAGCAGCTTTTGCTTTCATTTTCTCTCCTTGGATGTAATGATTATAATTAAGGAACCTCAGTTTTATATAACAGGTGATGAAGACCGAGTTTTTAGCGCATCAAGCCAATTTAAAAAGTCGGATGAAGCTAACGGTCTACTGTAATAATATCCTTGCCCCATATCACATTTCAGCTTATGTAATAAGTCTTGAGCATCCGTCGTCTCTATCCCTTCAGCAACAACAGCAATTTCTAAATTATGCGCCAATGTTATTGCAGATTTCACAATGGCCAAATCGGTTTTATTTGCTTTCATATCCATGATAAATGATCTATCGATTTTAATTTCATCAATGGGCAAATGTTTTAAATAAGACAAAGAAGAAAAACCAGTGCCAAAATCATCTGCAGAAATACGAATCCCTAACCCTGATAATCGGTTTAATACCTTGAACACCCGAGTTGGGTTTGTCATCATTGCACTTTCCGTCAATTCAAAGGTTATATATCCAGGCCTCACCTCAAATTCATTCAATATTGATTGAGTATACTCAACGATACTTTCATCCTGCAGGGTATGAACAGATAAATTGATGGCGATATTCAAGGTCAACCCGAGTTTTCGCCACTCTGAACTTTGTTTTGCACAAACTAATATCGTCCAACGAGTCAGACTATTGATTAAACCGGATTGCTCAGCAATAGAGATAATTTCCGCCGCCTGAATCCAACCTTGTGTTGAATGTTTCCAGCGTAGTAAGGCTTCAACACCGAATACCTGCTGATGTTCTAGATTCAATTTTGGTTGGAAATGCATTTCCAACTGATCATCAGTGACAGCTTTTTGTAAATCGGATAACAAACTCAAGCGGCTTTTACTAAAGTGGTCATCCGACTCGTTATAGAATGAAATTTCCTGATGGTTTTGTTTAGCCAGGAGTACCGCTATATCCGCTTTTTGTAACAATTGATTCGCATTAATTCCATGTTCAGGATATAAAGAAATTCCAATATTCACCACGGGGTGAACATTAATTTCATCATATAATATGGGGCATTTAATTACCTCCACTAAATTTTCTACGAAATCACTCAATTCATTGTGTTGGACGTCGGTGAGTAGAATGGCAAATTCATTACCCCCAATTTTTGCTACTGATCCCGATTCCGTGATGGAATGCATCAACCGATCACTCACTTCAAGAATGAGCAAATCACCGGTGTTATGCCCAACCGTATCATTAATTTCTTTTAGGTTACCCAGCTCTATCATAAGTATACTAATGGGATTGTGTCTTGTGTCAGCCACTGCTATGGCATGTTCGATACGATCAAAAAACAATGACCGATTGGGCAGTCCGGTTAAATTATCATGAAGTGAATTGTGCTCTAATGCTAACTGCCGGTTACGAACTTGCATTTTCATATCGAAAAAAGCGTCGACCAAGTCACGGGTTTCCTTCGATGAGACACTCGGTAAAACTTCTGTTTCTCTGCCGGCTGCTTGATCACGCAATGCAGCCGCGACTTTTGAAATCGGTCCATAGATAAGATATTCAGCGTAAATGAGAATAACAATGACGGTTATCGCCACACAGAAGCCGAGCAACCATAACAAACGTTGTTGTTCAATTGCTTTTTGATTAGCTAGTTCAATATCTTGCTCAGCTGCTTGTTCTACCGCTTTATCGAAACTCTGCAATAGCCTCCAAATCTCACCTAGTTGTGGAATAATGTTCGCTTGCATAAATATTTTATCAATGCGCCATTGTCCCGACTTGTGAATGACTTTGGACTCCTCATAACCTTCATACCAAAGATTCGATGAAGTTATTAATTGTTCCAAAGCATGCGTGGTTTCAAACCCTAGCAAATCCTGATTATCGAATTGAGATAATTCTTGTAATTTTTCTTGTAGAACAACTTGCAATAATTCAATACTTTGCTCTTGTAAGGGTAATGATGTTAGATCAAATGAGCCTAAACGATTAGCAATATACAAACGGAAATTGGAAACCATCTGCGTCCAATAATGCCGCGCCTTCAACAGATTTTCATAAACTTTACTGTTTTCAGGATTGAGTTCCTGTGAAGATTCCTCGACGGCCAATGCCATGGCATTATTAAAATCGTTGCGATTGGGCCTCATTTTTTCATTACCGACACCTAATGACGGAAACTGTTTGACCGGATCCGTCCGTGTATTAACCATATGATTGGTGGCGACAGATAATGCCTCGATGTGCAAGCTCAGCCCTTTCATCTCATCAGCTTTCGTTAAATTTAAACGCGCCGCTTGTAAAGACAAATTGATCGCATGTTGCTTCGCTTCGCTTAGGGAAAAATTCAACTCCGTAAGCAATTTGTTATCACCGGGTTCGAGAAGAAACGCAGACATGGAATTATTAATGGGCAACAGAGATTCACGAACCAATCGGCTCGAGCGAAGTACTTCGTTGCGATCACTAATTATTTGTTTTGCGGTTGCAGATGACTGAAGAACAATCTTATAGGACAAAACGATGCCAACAAGAACAAAAAACGCCAATAGACCGGTAGCAAGAACGTGGCGAGATCGTAAACTGCTAAATGGGGTCAGGTTTGAAGATATCACTCAATAATCCATTACATCTTAAAACATTTAGAATTTCTTATTTTATTATGCGACTACCCACAACTATAGGATTATAAGCGAATAAAATCTTGATCGTCTATAAGTTATTAGTTTTTATAGCCAAATGGGTGATGTTGACTATTTTACAAACAAGATAAATTGGAGTTACATTTAGCACTTGTTATTAAGAAAAGTATTAAAAATTTTCTGCAAACGATTTAATAACGTTAAGTGTTAAAAAAAATTGACAGATTTATCAATATTAAAGCAATTTAATATCTATGCAGAAGCACATTGCAACATGGAAATTGCAGCGTCCATTATGGTCAGCAGAAATAATAGTGTTGTGTGATACCACACCGTTTTAAAACTCACTAAACACAATGGAATAACGTAATTGCCCCGATTCCAGTTCCTGCCGTAATATCTTGACAGATTCACCTAAATTTAGTTTTGCAAAATCACGTTTGGGCACTTGAATCATTTTTCCGTTTTCCAACTCTATGGAGAAAACCTCTTTCACTCCCTCTTTACTTGCGGATGGAATAATCTCTTTAATAACGCCGGAAAGTTCTTTGGAAAACTTTACACGATCATAATTCTTGAATTGTGAATAAGAAAATATTCCCCCAAATACAAGCGCCAATAGTACAAGCGTGCCATATTTTTTAATTTTTGCGACTTTTTCTCGACGAATAACTTCGTCCAATACTTTATTTTTATCAACCATTTTAAAGAACTCTTTACTATTATTTTTTTAGTAGCTTGGCCCAGGTATCACGTAATGTGATAGTTCGATTAACAATAGGCGTGCTCTGTGCAGTTTTTCCCAAATCAATGCAAAAATAACCCTCGCGCTCAAATTGATAAGTCTCACCGGATTGTGCATCGGCCAAATTAGATTCCAGGTAACATTGGGTCAACGTTAACAACGAATCAGGATTAAGATGTGTGGTATAGGGCATATCATCTTTAGAATTATCCGGGGTGGGATGATTAAACAAACGATCATACAAACGAACTTCTGCTGCGACTGCCGCTTTTGCCTCAACCCAATGGATAACACCTTTCACCTTTCGGCCTTCTGGGTTTTTACCTAAAGTATCGGAATCATAACTGCAATGCAATTCGATAATATCGCCCTGCTCATTTTTAATGATTTCATCGCAGCGAATGACATAAGCACCTCGCAAACGCACTTCACCATCAGGAATTAAACGTTTAAATTTTTTCGGTGGGATTTCAGCGAAATCGTTTTGATCAATGTACAACTCTCGGGAGAAAGGCAACTCCCGTTTTCCCATGTCTTCTTTTTGGGGGTGGTTTGCTACAGACAAAATTTCTGTTTTATTCTCATCGTAGTTCGTAATAACCACTTTAAGGGGATGTAATACCGCCATACGTCGTGGCGCGTTTTCATTAAGATTAGTGCGAATGCAATCTTCTAACATTGCCATTTCAACCACATTGTCTGCTTTGGTCACACCAATGCGATGGCAAAATTCACGAATCGCTTCAGGTGGATACCCTCGGCGCTTCATCCCCGAAATTGTTGGCATGCGTGGATCATCCCAACCTTCAACGTGCCCCTGCTCCACCAACTCGGCTAATTTACGCTTGCTGGTAATGGTGTGTTCCAAGGTTAAACGGGAAAACTCAATTTGTTGTGGATGCGAGGCCAGCTCCAGTGTATCCAGATACCAATCATACAATGGCCGATGATCTTCAAATTCTAAGGTGCAGAGTGAATGTGTAATATTTTCAACAGAATCAGAAAGACAATGGGTGTAATCATACATGGGATAGATGCACCAGGCCGCACCAGTTTGATGGTGAGTAACGCCATGACGAATTCGATAAATGGTCGGGTCGCGCATATTAATATTCGGCGATGACATATCTATTTTCGCACGTAAAACTTTTTCACCATCTTTAAACTCCCCATCTCGCATGCGTTTAAATAGATCAAGATTTTCTGCAACGCTACGATCCCGATACGGACTATTTTTTCCTGGCTCAGTTAACGTACCGCGATATTCCCGTGTTTGCTCGGCATTTAGCTCGCACACATAGGCTTTACCATTTTCAATTAACTGCATCGCAAATTCATAGAGTTCCTCAAAGTAATCCGAGGAGAAATACAAACGATCTTTCCAATCATAACCTAGCCATCGCACATCGTTTTTAATCGCTTCGACAAACTCAATGTTCTCTTTGTGGGGATTGGTATCATCAAACCGTAAATTGCAGGTACCTTGATAGTCTTGCGCAATACCAAAGTTAAGTACGATGGATTTGGCGTGGCCTATATGAAGATAACCGTTAGGCTCAGGAGGAAAACGAGTGGCAACTCGCGAATCATTTTTACCAGCCTTTAAATCATCATCTATAATATGGCGGATAAAATTACTGGTAGAGATAACTTCTTTTTCACTCATGTATCAATGTCCTATGAACGGCTGCTCTATGGTATCTATCGTAGTGGAAATTTGCGGCAATTTTACATTAAATCAAACAAGAATTTAACGCAATCAAGCACGTATGATCGAAATATGCGCACCATTCATGGGATTCATGGAATATTTGCAGTAGAATAGCCAAAATCGTCGTCAAACACATCATACTCCCACTGATTGATAAGGATTGACCCTTCAATATGAATAAGCCTACTTCTCTTAAATTTTTCTTGCCCATAATTTTCGGGTTTATTATAGCTGGTTGCGCCCATGCAGAAGTTAAAACAACGAAAGAAGCCATGGATCAAAAATTGACTGAAATTACCGATCTCATTGATGACGCCAAATGTACCGAAAACTCACATTGCTCAGCGTTAGCCATAGGTGCAAAACCCTGTGGTGGCCCCTGGTTATATCGCATTTACTCCAAACAAGTTTCAGATACAAAACAACTTAAAATTCTGGCCATGGATTACAAACTGCTAAATAAAAAATACAACAAAGAAAATCAACTGATGTCAGACTGCATGATGGCCACACCTCCAGCATTTGCCTGCATTAATCAAAAATGCCAAAAAGTAGATCAATAAGCCAATGCTAGAATGTTGTTCTTCAAAAAAAGGTAAATCACTAAAACATGATTGCCCGGCTAATGGTGAAGAGTACAAACAAGTACCCTACCCAACCGTACTTAGCCATCTCAAAAAACCCTGGCGTATTAACCTGAGTGACCAAACTTATTTTTTTTGTGATGACCCAAATTGTGAGGTTGTTTATTTTGGCGAGGATGATACGCTAATTAACAAAGATCAGTTAAGAACAAAAGTTGGCATCAAGGAAACCAGTATTGACGCATTGATTTGTTATTGTTTTGATGTTTCTCGCGCAGATGCCTTATCAGACCCCAGCGCAAAAGCGTTTGTTACTGAACAAACTAAAAAACATAATTGCGCTTGCGCGCACCGAAATCCTTCGGGTAGATGTTGCCTTAAAGATTTTCCAGCTTAACGTTACTATTGTCATTCTGACTAAGGGATTTCTACAACGGAATCAGGATCATTAATGGTAACGTTTGCTCCATTGGTGGCAAGAAAGCTGGCAATTTGTGTTTGCATTTCAGTGGTCACCGAAGCTGATAGCGCATCATCATTACCCAAAGCATCCTTGGGTGATAAAACAGAACTGTGATGTCCTGCGTTAAATTTTACCCATACCTTGAGTCCACCACCGTTGGTGGTAGTACTAACTCTTGATAATTGCATTTGTGCTGCAAGTGGATCGGTACCGGCTGTGGGCGATTGCACGGTTCCACTGGGCGCTTTAGCAAATACATTATTGGGTACTACCAAATCAGACGGTGAGGTATTTCCACCAACCACCTCCAATAACAACATGCTATGTTTACTACTGGTTTCCGTGGCGTAGTTGATTGGATCAGCTGAATCCAGTGCCATTTGCATTGCACCTAAAAATGACTCGAAATCGCTGCCCCCTTTATTAACGCCTTTGGTGGACAAGCCGGACGCAATAACAGGTCCGAACGTCGCAGAACCATCAACTAGCTTGGCAATGCCGCCCCCAGGTGAAGCCAACACAGCCGATTGCACATTAGATTCAATTGCCAAATAAGTTGCGCCAACAATAGCACCGAGTGAATGCCCCATAAAAAACTGCTTACTCACATCAACATCTGCACCGCCACCATCATAATCAAGCGTGGCAAGCGCTTTAGTTAAACTGAATAAATCGACTATTGCCTGACGTAAATTATCGCGTGAGGTTAATATGCTGGGCAAATTAATAAAATGCTTACCTGAATCATCGAGGTTACCATCTGGCCCTGGTGCGGACGATGCGTTATCAACCAGATCCATGTTAAAGTGCCGTTCAATCACGTTATTATCAAATGCTGCGGTTGCATCTCTTAAGACACCCACACCGGGTTCGCTACCCAACAATCCATGCAGCGGTAAATCCATAGCTATAACGGCATAACCAATATCTGCCAAGGTATCGGCAATACCTAACATGCTACTACGATTGCTGGTAATTCCGTGTTGAAAAATGACTACTGGCCAGCCGCCTGCTGGTTTTACGCCTGCAGATGCCGACGTCGCATTGGGAATAGAAATCAAAAGCGGCACTGTCATATCGCTTGTTGAGACAGGTGTATTATTTAGCGGGGTAAGAAAACTGTTTTCACTGTTTACCCAAAAATTCGTAAGTGCTGCCGTGGGATTTGCTTCGCTAGGCGCGGTTAAATAATAAGGTAAGATAATCGACCCTACATGAATATCGGCTTTGGCCAAAGGTGATTCAGCGCTTTTTGAGGAATTTACAGATATAGTTGGATTACTGGATTGAATGCTATTGTAAAGATTATTTAACACATCGGAGATTGATTGTGTTGTAAAACTCCAGCTCAATACCATGTCGGCTTTGTTTAAATCTGCAATCACGTCACCAGCATCATTTGTTACTGTATAAGCGACTAACGCAGTTTCGGCTGCATTGGTTAGTTGCCGAATACCTTCAATTTTTTGTGCTGTTTCTGTATTTGTCGGATCACTTCTATCCATAAAAGCAGCAAACTGAACAACGCCATCGCCATTGATAATGGCATCATCGCCACTTAAGATCTCATACATTAAATCCGCTTTAACACTAATGCCTGACGTACTTTTAAGACCATCACTTAATGCAACTAAATAACTGCTTTTTGCTTTCAACGCTTTTAGTGGTAAGACCACCAAGGTACTTTGTGAACTGTCAACACCTGAGACCACTGCAGTGAAATCTGTTGCCGTTAATTCAGCAACAACACCAGCAACCGCTCCATTCACCAAGGTCACCTCAAACAAACGAACCGTATCACCAGGGATCACGGTTGCACTGTCGATAGCATCACTAAACTTTGTTGACATTGGGGCAACCGTTGAAAAACCATCAAGCGTATTCAACGCAACTTGTGGATCGCTAAAATCGGTGTCATCACCTTCAATAGGAATATTCAAGGTTCCATCAGTGGATCCAGAAAATAAAAGATTATTGGGAAATGGAATTTCATTGCCACTACTGGACAACTTCAGATTCGCGACAAAGGCAGATCCCGGTGAAGTTTCCGAAATACTGCTCTGTAATGTTTTCGTTCTTTCCTCTTGAGAACAAGCAGAAATCAAGGCGAATACAAAAGAAAAAATTACTAACTTTCGACTTTTTGAGAATGCAACTCTCATAATAAAATCCTGTTTTTCAATTTTTTGAGATTTTAAATTTTTCATAATTAAAATATCCAGACAACTTGGGCACTCACAATATCCACAGATGATTGGAATTCTCCAACCAAAGTGTGATTGATCGTTGGTACTTGTTCTGATTCAAGTGTGTTGTTGGAGTTTTCTTTGCCTGCAAAAAGGTGGGCATAACCGATATCCAGGTGAACACTTTTTATAACATCAATACCCAAGCCAGTACTTAGCCATATTCGATCAGATCCCGGAATCCTTGGGGTGCGATGATTTGCTCCGGGTAATGGACTATAATCGTAAGCCGTCCCAAGCCTTAACTTAACTTTTGACATGAGTTTTTGATTGAGCGCGAGAGAAAGTCGATAGGCATCTTTCCAAGCCGATGTCGTAACAGAGGATGGCTGTGGTGAATCCGGGTATTCAATTCGCAGTTCTTGAAAACTTGACCATTCAGTCCAGGTGACATCCGCTAACAACTGAGTTTTAGAACTAAAAGAATGCATCATACTGAGCGAAGCGACAGCTGGTAACTTGAGTCTGGCTTTTGCATCAGTATCGGTAAACAAACCGGATGATGTTAAAATCTGGGCTTCAAATGGCACAGCAAAATCAGCGCTTCCGGAAATTGTATGTGAGACACCGGCTCGATAAGACAAACCTACTCGCGTTTGTTTAGTAATATTAGCCAATAATCCAAAATTAAGACCCGTGGACCAGGAATCGCCAGAGATTGTTGCAAAGCCATCATTTTGCTGAGGAGCTAAGCCAAATGACGCACACGATGCGGCTGGGAACTGCGCAATACAAATACCACCAAAATCGACGGCGGATGTTAATGTCACATCAATTTTTTGAATATTCAGCCCAACACCCATAGACAAGTTTTTATTAAATTTTAGAGCAAAACTGGGATTAATATTGACGGTTAACATTTCAGACTTAACACCATGGTATCGCCCAACCCAGTCATCATCATATTCTGTGGTTAATCCAAAAGGAACGTTAATTCCTAATCCAAACGAGACGCCATTTTTAAAGGTAGAACTCATATATAAATTTGGAACTTGCGCATTGGTTGCTCCCTCCGAAGATGAGGAACCATTTAAGGTATCTGAGCCATTGAAGGTTTTTGAGTTTTGATCATCGTAGCTGATTTTTGGCCCAATAAAATGCCCAGCTGCTACGACTTGATTACCTTTTAGGTGTGATAAACCCGCTGGATTGAAATATATTGTAGATGCATCTTCTGCGACTGCTGCGCTACCCGCAAATGCATTACCAACACCTGATGCAGAATGTTCAATTAATGCGAATCCGGCAGCGAAGGAAACATTTTGCTGTAAAACCAAAATCCCGCTTGCCACTAAAATCTTGTAATGGCGCACCAACAATCTGCTCATATTCATCTTCCCTATATTTTATTATTTATGAAGCGCATCAACTTAGAATTGTTCTATGTTGCAACTCATTGTGAATTACTTAGCAATTTGACGCGTTAGTATAAATGAAAAAAACAAATATGGAATAGGCTTAAACAGCGGATTGTTTGTTCAACCTATACTCTGTAGTTGAGTAACCTATGTTATGCGCTCATTTGTACTGCCTTGCTAAATGAAATATTTCCCAAAGGGAACAACCATTTGGAAAACATTTCACCATGCAATTCAGCATAAAATGACACACCTTACAGGCTGGTCAACAGCAGAATTTAGGTTCAATCATTTGAGGATAAATAGTGTGCGACAAGCTCATCTAATTTGGCCGCATCAAAAGGTTTCTTAATCACATCATCCATGCCACTGGATTTACATTTCTCGGCTATTTTTGGATCCCAGTTATCTAGAATTCCAATAAATGGCATATGGATTCTTGTTTTTGAATGTGCATTTAAACTATCATTTAAAGCCGCTTCATCTTTGCGAAAGTTCTGTATGTATTGATAAACATTCAAGCCTGACAGTGTCGCGCTAATTAAGACAATGTCGTAAACATTACTCTTAATTGCCATTTCTGTTTTCGGGCCTGTGTCGGCGAGATCAACCAAGATACCAGCTTGTTTAAAAAACCTGACCAACTGTTTATTAAACATTGAATCAGGCTCTGCCAGTAATAGGCGATGGGTACTTTGCCGATCACCTTCTTTGAGACTATGTTTGGTAACGAATTCAGGTTTTTCATGTAATTCACCTGAGAATATTCGTAACATGGTTTCCAACATGCTTTCACGACTGACGGGTTTTGTCAGATATGCTTGTGCGCCCAATTTTTTCGCACGACTCGCATCACCCGGTACACCCTGCGCCGTTAATGTTACCAGGGATAACACATCCGCTTGATACTCTTGCCGTATTTGTCGGACAAGATCAAAGGCTTTTTCACTGGATGAACTGAGTGACACATCAATCAAACACACATCAAATGGATTATTAGAAATTATTGCATCACGTAAAACATTCACTACCCGGTCAAACTCTTCCATGGTGGCACCCGACATACCCCAGTGAGCAAACGCCTGCGAAAGAGCATTCCGGTTATTTTCGATTTCACCAACGATGAGTATGCGTTTTCCACCCAGTTTATCCTTGGCTTTACGTTCAGGTTTCTCTGCTTTCTCGACAACAGACACGACTGGTAATGGCAAACGAATTTGAAAGGTATTACCGCCGAGATTATTTTCCCGCATGGCTAACTCACCGGACATGAGCGACACCAATTGTTTAGACAATGCCAGACCTAGACCTTCACTGGTATAGTTTTCTTCGTCATCAAGATCGATGTCGGTAAACATGGAAATCAGCTGAGTTATGGTTTCCTGATCAACCAAATTTCCAGTATCACTGATATCAATGACGATCATTTTTGAACTTTGAGCATAGTCTTCAGTGGAAATGCATAAAGATACTTCACCATTATCTGTTTTGAGAATGGCGTAACTTAAAAGATTAATTAACACTTGTCGAAGTCTTGTGGCATCTCCTCTAACACGTTTGGGGACATCTGAACTTACCAAACATGATACTTCTAAACCCTTCTTGTACGCTTGAGCGGACATAAGCTCTGCGACATCGTGCACCGTAAAACGCAAATCAAAATCGATTTCATGGAGTTTAAAAATACCTTGCGAAATTTTTGAATAATCTTGAAATTCATTCACCAATTCCAATAGAAATTTGGCTGAATGATTTGCAGTACGCGCATATTCCCTTTGCTTCTTATCCAGGTCCGTTTCTGACAGAGTAACCAGTGAACCTAACAAGGTATTAATGGGGCGACGCATTTCGCCACTGATCGACGCAAAGTTATGAGAACGTTGCTTGGTAACTATTTTTTTACTTTCCGTCTTTCCTTGTTGCCTTTGGATTTTGCGCGTTGAAGTAAAAACAATGAAAACCAGCATTAAGCTGCTAACACCAAATATTATCCCAATTTTTTTATATTGAGAGTTTAAATAACCCGTTATTCGATCACCTTTTGAGACAAACAACACATAGAAGTCAAATGGCTTATTACGCACAAAACTCCATATATTTTTCTGATACTCCATGATGGGACTGCTAGTGGAATTTTGGGTAATGATGGGAAATGCTTTTTCCATTTCACTTCGATTAAAATACTCGGACTGTGTATGATAAAGCACTTTACCTTGACGATTTAACAGCGCAACAGAATCGGTCACATTGACTGATAACAAATAGTCATAACGACTTAATAGACTTTTCACATCAATCGAAATCGATAAAACACCTAAGCGTGTGTTATCTGCAACAATAGCTGTGCTCAATTGAATAAATGCACTGTCTTCCAACACATCGAATTCTGCTTTTGCAACTTCACCTACTCTTGTGGTTATCGCGCGCTGAAAAAAACGTTGATTGGAAAGGTTTGTAACTTCCCAAACAGTTTTGGCATTTCTAGATATCAGCTTCTCATTACCTTTTGCGTCAATAAATCTGATAAGCCGGATATGACTATGCTGATCCGCTGTCATTTTATTGAACACATTCTGTAATTGCTGCCGGTAAACTTTAACTGTTCTCTGTTTAGCTAAGGCATTTACATACAACTTAAAATTATTGTGCCTGGACAAGTCCTTTAGTGTACTCTCCCAATGTTTGGAGAGCTTGTCGAAATAATCGGCATCTTGCTGAACCAGTTTTAGATTAGTGTCCTTTAGATTGCTATATATTTCCTGACGTTCCAATAAATACAAAAACGTCAACGCCATGGCAACGATTAAAATGATTGCAATACTGAGAAAACTGAGTCTGGCGGTTTTTAGCATAGCAAACCATTTAGTTTAAGCCCTGGAAACACTACGATGCATTGCTTCATTATCATTGAATACTCAGCTGAGAAACTTTGTTAACGTTGGAATCAAGCGAGCTATGATTTCTTCTGGCGAGAAACGTATTCGGTGGTGGGCTTGTTTTAAAATATTTAATAATTCCCTTTAACATGGCTTTCGCCAATTTATTTTGATAACGATTGTTACGCAATCGCTTCTCTTCCGCTGGATTGGAAATAAATGCGGTTTCCACTAAAAGTGATGGAATATCAGGAGATTTTAATACCACAAAGCGCGCAGCTTGAACTGACTTTTTATGAACTGGTCCGACTTTCCCAATCTCAGACAACACATTGTCAGCCACTCGGGTACTCGCTTCGATGGTTGCTGTTTGCGATAAATCCAATAAAACCATTGCCAGGGTTTTGTCTTTGTCATCCAGGCTAACCCCCCCCACAAGATCGGCGGAATTTTCCTGATCAGCTAACCACTTGGATGCCTCATCACTGGCACCTCGCTCAGATAATACATACACAGAGGAACCTTTAACCCGTGGGTTGCGAAAAGCGTCTGCGTGTATGGAGACAAACATATCTGCTTTTGCCTTGCGGGCAATGTTCATTCTATTACGCAAGCTCACATAATAATCACCACTGCGTACCAAAACAGCTCGCATGCCAGGCTGTTTATCGATAATTTTTTTCAATTTTTTTGCAATGGTTAAGGTAATCCTTTTTTCCTGTGTACCGTAGTGGCCTAAGGCACCCGGATCTTCACCACCGTGCCCTGCATCCACTGCAACCACAATGTCACGATAGGCTTTTTTCTTATCTGCAAAGACTTTTCCACGGCTCGGTTTTTTTGCAACAGGTTTTTTCGTCTTTTTAAGGTCTTGTAGCTCAACTACTAATCGGTGCCCATATTTTTTGTTAGGTGCTAGCGTATAAACGCGATAGTCCAATCTACCTTTTGTATCAATCACAAATCGTCGTGCATGGTTTTTCCGTTTTGCACTACGAATATTTTTTACCAGGAAATGACTGCGTTTTATGTGCGGAATACGCGCACTCATTGTGGATTGATTTAGATCCACTACCACACGGTTAGGATTATCCAATCTAAAACTGTCATATTTAGCTTTTGTCTTTAAATCAAAGACTATTCTGGTGCCATCAGGGGAATCCCAAACTCGAATCCCGTTTACCGAATTCGCGGCGATAACCGGGAAATTTGTGGCAATTAAAATGAAAATTGTGACGAGATACACTAATCTCTTCAACATAGGCGAAAACTCTGGTCTTCCATTCGTCAATATTGGGTTTATCCAGGCGGTATAGCACAAACCATAATCATTTCTCACGATTGTGTAACCACTAACTCTCTCAATTCCCTAATTATTTTAATCGGCTGATGATGCACTATACAGACCAAAAAACTGATCCAAATCCTGTAATAGCCGATATCCTTCATGCGTACGCGGCTCAATGTGTAAGCGCCGAATGCCCGCGTCTTCATAGCTTATTTTTATATCAAGATCCGCTTCAGGTAAAAATCCAGCACCATTTTCTGCCCACTCAATTAAACAAATGGCATGCTGCTGAAAATAATCCCTGCCACCCATGTATTCCAATTCTTCGGGATTACCCAATCGATATAAATCGAAATGATAAATGGTACGTTCTTTTAAGTGATAATGTTCCACCAAGGTGTATGTTGGACTCTTAACGGCGCCTTCATGACCATAACCGCGTAAAAAACCTCGCGCGAGTGTCGTTTTACCGGCGCCCAATTCACCGTGCAAAAAAAATACATTCCCTTTGCCACTCACGCTCGCCAGGTTCTTACCAAACTCCAACATTTCGGCTTCACCTTCAACAAACAAATCCACACGTTTAGATTTCATTAATTAACTTTTTAATATAAGGAAATAAATCGCTAGCCAATAAACCTTTTTCACCATCTACTAGTGCACAAGCATCACCTGCAGCTGCATGTAAACTCACAGCAAACAATACTGCTTCGATGATATCAATCTTGTTATGTATCGCCTGAGCGATACAACTGCCTAATACACCGCTTAAAACATCTCCCATACCAGCACTCGCCATGCCTGGATTTCCTAGTGGGCAGGCAGATATTTTATCATCACAAGAAATCAACGAACCAGCGCCTTTTAAAACACAAATGCCATCGTATTTTTCCTGTATTTTTTTAACCGCCATATAGCGATTGCTTTGAATTTCGTTAGTGGAACATCCAAGTAATCTCGCGGCTTCACCAGGGTGCGGCGTCAGTACCCAATTTGCTTTTTTTTGTGGGTTGTTCACCAAAATATTTAGGGCATCTGCATCAAGAACCAACGGTTTATGCGTGTTGATGATATGATAAAAAATGTCGGTCGACCAATCCAATTGCCCTAATCCTGGCCCAAGCACAATGACATCTGCTGCATCCATTAGCGGGTTTAACTGCTTCATGTCTTCAATACCATGGGACATGATTTCCGGTTGTTGCAGATTAATTACAGACGCATGTTTGCCGTGAGTAGCAACACTGACCAATCCACAACCTGTGCGTAACGCCGCGCTTGCAGCCAACATCACAGCGCCATTCATGCCCGACGCTCCACCAACGACTAACACATGGCCATGACTACCTTTATGACTATTTTGCTGACGTGGATTTAATAAAGGACCCTGTAATTGCTGTGGTAAAAGTCCATGGTGACTCGGTACGTCAGCATAGAGTTTTTCTGGAATACTTAGATCTTCAAAATGAATCTTGCCCGAACAAGCACGACCATCTGCCGTGTACAAACCTTGTTTACGACCGATAAAGGTTACCGTTAAATCAGCCTTTACTGCCTCGCCCAATTCACAACCCGTATCAGCATTGAGTCCGGAAGGAATATCCACGGCAACTTTTAAGGCAGTAGATCGATTAATGGCTTGAATTGTTGACAACCAAACTCCCTCAACCGATCTATGCAAACCCGTACCTAGCAAAGCGTCAACAATAATATCTGTTTCCGCCAATTGATTAGGATCAAAATCCTGAGCGCGTAATCCCACGGCGTTCATACTTTCTCTTGCTTTTTTTGCATCACCGGTTTGTTTTTCCACATCACCCAATTGAAAAACCTGGACCTGCCAGCCTTGCTGTTTTGCCAATAATGCAATGAGACAACCATCACCGCCATTATTACCAATGCCGCAAACCACAGTGAGTCGATTTGCATCAGGCCAGCGCGATTGAATTTGTAGAAACGTACACTCTGCAGCGCGTTGCATTAATGTGAAACCCGGTATGCCTTCTTGTTGAATCGCTAAGCGATCCAATTCCCGGGTTTGAGCGGCAGAGTATAAATTCTGTGAGTGTAAAACCATAACCCAAACTATACCAAGCTGACCGGAGATACTCAATTTTTATGCTATTATTGAAAGCTTTCTTGTGGTTCATTTATTTTATTTCAACATGCCCGAAAATTCTCTCACAAAAAGCGAGCTAAGCTTACTCAAGCAACAAATTAAAACCTGGGGAATTGAATTGGGTTTCAATGCCGTCGGTATCAGCGATACTGAGTTAACGCAAGCCGAAAATTATCTCATGGCATGGTTAAACAATAATAACCACGGCAGCATGTCGTACATGGAAAAACACGGGCTCAAACGTACGCAACCAGCACTGCTTGAACCTGGTACCATTCGCATTATCAGTGTACGAATGGATTATTTTCCTAACAATACAGAGGATCCCTGGGTTGTACTAAACGATGCCGAACGTGCTTATGTTTCCCGTTATAGCTTAGGCCGTGATTATCACAAAGTCTTACGTCGCCGACTAAAGTCCCTCGCAGAAAAAATTCAATCACAGATTGGTGCCTTTGGTTATCGGGTATTTGTCGATAGCGCCCCGGTTATGGAAAAAGCAATTGCAGAAAAAGCCGGACTTGGTTGGATTGGCAAACACAGCAATCTGTTGAGTCGTGACACCGGCTCTTGGTTTTTTCTGGGTGAAATTTATGTTGATATCCCGCTTCCGACTGACCAAAACCTCGCGGCGCACTGTGGGGATTGCAGCGCTTGTTTGGACGAATGTCCAACTCAAGCCATCATTGCACCTTATCAAGTTGATGCCCGGCGCTGCATTTCTTATTTAACCATTGAGAACAAAAAATCCATACCCCTTGAATTCCGTAAGGCTATGGGTAACCGCATATACGGCTGCGATGATTGCCAATTGGTTTGTCCCTGGAATAAATTTAGTACGTCGAGTTGTGAACCTGACTTTCAAGTCCGTCATGCATTGGATGACGTATCATTATTAACATTATTTGCTTGGGATGAAGAAACGTTTTTAACTAACACCGAAGGTAGTGCGATTCGCCGTATTGGTTATCAATCCTGGCTTCGCAACATTGCAGTTGCTCTTGGCAACGCGGAAAAAAGTGCCGAGGTTATCAAGGCCTTGAAACTAAAAATCCATGTTGCCAATGACATGGTTAAGGAGCATATTAACTGGGCAATTAACCAGCAAGAAAAACCATAACCCCCACCACTGCTAAATTTTCATCATTTTTTCACGATAGTACTGCATTTCATTGATGGATTCCCGAATATCGTCCATGGCCAAATGACTGCCCTTCTTTTCAAAACCTTTATATATTTCGGGCGCCCAGCGTCTTGCTAACTCTTTTAAGCTACTCACATCCAGGTTGCGATAATGAAAGTATTCTTCCAGTGGCCTCATGCATCGGTATAAAAAGCGTCTATCCTGACAAATAGTATTTCCGCACATGGGGGATTTGCCTTTTGGTACATATTTACTCAAAAACGCGATAGTTTCTTCTTGCGCTTGCTCTTCAGTGTATGTGCTGTTTTTTACACGCTCGGTAAGTCCCGATTGACCGTGTTGGCGGGTATTCCATTCATCCATCTTTGACATCACTTCGTCAGATTGATGAATGGCAATCATTGGTCCTTCTTCCAGCACGGTTAATTGACTATCAGTTACAATGGTCGCAATTTCAATAATACAATCCGTATCAGGATCTAATCCCGTCATTTCCAGGTCTATCCATATGAGATTGTTTTCATTTTGAGCCATTCAATGTTCCTTTATACGTAAATTTCAAATTTTATTGCAAAGCCCGTGCTGATGTCAGATGATAATTTATTATTCAATTATTTGCTGTAGTATTTTAACCAGGCGTACTCTTTCCAACCAATGCAGGTCCATTAAATCCATCATTTTATGAGCAAACGCAAAATATCACGAAAACAAGCCTGGCGTGCTGACAAAATTCAACAGGAACGCATTAATCGTGCGAAAAAAAAACAGGCAAGAGAGGAAGAGGAACTCAGTAACCAGGGCTTAGGGTCGGAAGAACCGGGCCGCATTGTTGCCAGTTTTGGTACTCAACTCATTGTTGAAGATAATAATCTGGAACAATTTTCCTGCACCATCCGACAAAACCTGGGAACACTGGTTGTCGGCGATGAGGTCATCTGGCAACGTATGCAGGAAGGCAAAGGTGTTATTACCGCAACAATCCCCCGAACATCATTACTTGAGCGGCCTAATTTCCACGGCAATACAAAACCGGTTGCTGCCAACATTCACCAAATTCTTATTGTTAGCTCTCCCATCCCCACCATGCAAACGGCCTTGATTGATCGCTATTTGGTAGCAGTGGAACTCGCAGAAATAAAACCCATCATTGTAATGAACAAAATGGATTTACTCTCACACGATGCTCTTGAACAACTTCAACAACAAATGCAAACCTACGTGGAAATTGGCTACGAGGTATTGTATGTCACCTGCAAAACGCGAAAAGGCCTAAAAGTCTTGAAAGCACAACTTGAAAACAAGGTTTCTGTTTTGGTGGGACAATCCGGTGTCGGAAAATCATCAACCATTCAAGCCCTGTTGCCTGACATAGAAATTCAAATTGGCGAAATATCCGAGATTTCCAAACTCGGAAAACACACCACGAGTGCATCACGTTTATATCATCTGCCCTATGGTGGCGCGATTATTGATTCTCCCGGAGTGCGTGATTTTGGCCTTTGGCATTTAGATAAAGAAAATATCGCTATGGGTTTTGTCGAATTCAAACCTTATCTGGGGAAATGCAAATTCAGCAACTGCAGTCACCTTAACGAACCAGAGTGTGCTATTTTAGATGCCAAAGATAAACGTAAAATTGATAAACACCGCTGGCAAAATTACGTCAAGATTTATCAAGCGTTAGAATGATTTTGAAATTATCCCTAAATACATTACAAAACATTGAGGTGTTATATGATTGTTGAGCTCGGCAAAGTAAGTGTCTTTAATGCACTTAATGATAAAGAACTCGGTGAAGTCACCCAATTCTGTAGAGACGCTTCTTTAGCGGATGGTGAAGTTCTCATATCTGAACATGAGACTGGCTCTTCGGATCTCTTTGTATTGTGCAAAGGAAGTGTTGAAGTGGTGAGTAATGATTCTGCCATTACAAGCAACGAAGTTACTCTTTCAAAACTAGATAAAGATATATTTGGAGAGGTTGGCTGGTTATGTGAAGGCAATCGGTCTGCTACTGTACGCGCAGTCGGCCCCATTGAGGTAATACGTATTGACGGCGTTGCGTTAAAAAACTATTTATTCAACAAGCCTGACATTGGTATTAAAGTGATTTTTAATATCGCACAAACTTTAGCGAAACGTTTAAACAATACAGACAGTTTGTTGAAGCAGGTTTTATGGAATACGGGGTTCTAAACCTAGCTTCCAACATTTAAATCTCTTGAGAATGATCATTTCGAAGCCCGCTCATTGAAATATCTTCTTAAAAAATACCTGCATTTCCTGCCAGGATTTTTCATCAGCTAGTTTGTTATAAGCAAGTGGAATTTTAAATTCCTTTCCGAACTTGTCGGCCGCTGGATTGGTGAATGCATGTTTAGCATCGGGATAGGATATGAATTGAAAATCCACATTGGCATTTTTCATTTCTTGTTTAAATTGGGAAATATGTTCGGCTTTAACAAAAGGATCGGCCTCACCATTTAACACCAAAACATCAGCGCTGACTTTGCCAAGTTCCGCAGGAGTTTTAGTCGTCAAGCTTCCATGAAAGCTCACAACACCTGCTAATTGCTCGCCAGACCTTGCAACTTCAAGAACGACAGCGCCACCAAAACAATAACCGATGGCAGCAATCTTATTTTTGTCTGTGTGTTTATTTCCTTGCAATAACTTTTTAGCAGCGGTAAAACGGCGTAGCATTTTATCCTTATTAGTTCGGATTTCCTTTGCCATCTTTCCGGCATCCTTGGGATGAGAGGCCTGCTTACCTTCACCATACATGTCTAATGCGATGGCGGTATATCCCAGTTCTGCCAACATTCTTGCACGCTTTTGCGCATAGTCATTATGCCCCCACCACTCATGCACAACAATGACACCAGGTCTTTTAGCCTTGATAGCATCATCGAAAGCGATATACCCTTTCATGGTTTCACCGTCGACTTCATAACTGATTTTTTCGCCAACCACTTCTGCAGAGGCGAAAGAAATGTTTAGTAGAAATACATACAAAAAAAATAAAGACTTTTTCATTGGATTGTCTCCTAGACTTGGATCATGGTTACAGCTAAGTATACATCGTTTAGTCGTTTTTGAGATGAGCAATACCGATACTATCTAAATCGCAAGCCCTTTGCGAATTAACTCATCAATCAGCTCTCGATCGCGTAATTCCGAACTATCACCCCCGCGAAAAGTTAACGCACCCGAGCTAAAAGAACTACCATAGGTCTGGACCAAATTCACAACTTGGCCTAAGGCTACTAAAAACTCTCTATCTTCCAAATTACTCAAAGGATGAATGAACGTACTCCAGATAATATTCTTAGCAATGGAATATCGGGCATCCAGTGCAGAATCAAAGTTGGCTTGCATTAAGCGATAAAGTAAGTCTCGTCCGACGTCTTTTGCTTCAACGATAGGCGTAATAATTCGCATTCGATCTGCACGTTCATCGGTGATAATTGTAATACGATATTTTTGAATCTGCAGCTCCCAGTAACCCGGTTTTGCTTTAAGGTCGGGATCAATTTTTCGTAACAACTCACCTAATCGCGTGTTATTCATTACCGTGTTTAAGGATTCAATAGACTTTTCAGGGGGCACTGGATTGTCGGCAAACACAGATGCACTATGAAAAAACAGAATCGCACTAATCATGATTATATTTAGCGTTCGTATAGAGTTGGACATTTTTTCTCCCCGATCCATATTTCATTAATCTACTTTAATCGCATTCTATATCTTCACTATTCACGGTAGATAACATAAGTGTTTCAGATGCGCTTACCAACTAAATATTACATTTTTAATAATTTATTTGCTTTGGTTTAACCCTTTTTTCTCCCTCAATCGTTTACCTATAGACATAAACGAAAACAAGGAGAAAAATCATGAAGTTAGTACGCTATATTACGTTATCAATCACCATATTGGGATTTATGGCCTGCAGCATTCCTGCTGAAAAATCTGGCATTTCTGATCCAAATCAATCTGACACCAGGACAGACAACAACGCTTTCAAAAACAACAACCAACAAGCCATTACTCCACGAGTAACAAGTGAAGTAGAAGAAAATCGATCGAGTGGAATATTATCCCATTTCCAGCAACCAACTCAGGTTTTAGCAGATAGAAAGGGAGCAAACGTTAAGTCAAAAGTTTCAGGTATACAAAACAATCCACATAAACAACGCAAAAAGGAAAGCCTAAGTCCTGCATCTGGCAGCATGCCACTCATAGTACAACCATCTATTGCAGCTGATTGGGAGCCAGTTAATCGAGAAAATTATCAGCATCTGAAAAACAATCCTATTTTCAGTGTACATAAAGATCCGGTTTCTACCTTTGCCATTGATGTTGATACGGCGAGTTACGCAAATGTACGAAGAATGATTAATCAAGGGATGTTGCCGCCAAGTGATGCCGTTCGCGTCGAAGAGTTCATAAACTACTTTTCTTATGACTATCCAACGCCATCATCCATAGACACACCATTGAACCTACAAACAGAAATCGGGCCCAGCCCATGGTCTAAAGATCGCTACCTGCTACACATTGGGATAAAGGGTTATGAAGTTTCAGAAAAAGACCGACCTCCAGTAAACCTGGTATTTCTAATTGATGTCTCGGGTTCAATGCAATCATCTAATAAACTTCCTTTGCTAAAAAAATCCCTGACATTTTTAGTTAACAAAATGCGACCCCAGGATCATGTTGCAATTGCGGTGTATGCTGGAGCTTCTGGTCTAGTTCTACCTCCAACCTCTGGCAGCGAAAGATCCACGATTTTGACGGCACTCAACAATTTACAAGCAGGCGGCTCCACTAACGGAGCAGCGGGCATTCGCTTGGCGTACCAAACTGCTATGCAACACTATGACAAAAATGCGTCCAATTTAGTATTGCTTGCAACGGATGGTGACTTCAACGTTGGAACAGTTAACTTTAATCAGTTAATTGATCTCATCAAGGAAAAAAGAAAATCTGGCATAGCCATAAGCACCCTGGGATTTGGTGCGGGTAACTATAACGATCATTTGGCTGAGCAAATTGCCGATGCAGGCAATGGCTCGGCTTCTTACATTGACTCTTTACAAGAAGCAAAAAAAGTATTGGTTGATCACATCGGATCTGCCTTGATTCCGATTGCCCGTGATACCAAGGCACAAATAGAATTTAATCCACAATGGGTGTCAGAGTATCGGTTGATTGGATATGAGAACCGTCATCTAGAAAATCACGAATTCAATATGGATAGCGTTGATGCGGGAGATTTATTTTCCGGGCATACAGTCACTGCAATTTATGAAATTGCCTTGCTAGGTCGATCTAAAAATAGCATTGATCCACTACGGTATTCAAAAACGACGAATAAGCCCATTGAAAAAAGTAATGAAATTGCCTTTTTAAAAATCCGCTATAAACCCATTGGAAATACTAAAAGCTCTCTAATTAGACACGCCATTGAGTCTGATAAAATTAAACATAACTTTACTGAAACTAGCCGAGATTTCCAGTTCAGTGCCAGTGTTGCGGCATATGGGCAGATGCTGAGAAATAGTCCATTTATTAGCGAACTCTCCTGGAACGATATCTCACAAATAGCGAAAACATCTAAAGGCGATGATGATCAGGGTTATCGAGCCGCTTTTGTTAGCCAAATAACACTAACCCGTGAGTTGCAGGATCAACCAACCAAAGTTTCCTCACGGCAATAGGCGAAAACAGGGATGCAGAAAACCAGCTGATATCGTACAATTTCTCGTTCAATATGAGTTGGTTTTTCTCTCACTAATAAATAATAAATGACCATGGACGAAAAGAACTTTCACTTTCATGTTAGATGATAAAACGGATGAGCAGTTGATGTTATTATATACGGACAATAATATTGATGCGTTTCAAATATTGTATGGCCGTTACAAAACTGCTCTATTTCGATTTATATTGCGTCAAGTTGAGGGGCAAGCAACTGCGGAAGAACTATTTCAAGAGTTGTGGGCTAAAGTCATAAAATGCAAAGATACTTATCAAACGACTGCAAGCTTTCGTACATTTATTTATCAAATTGCCCGGAATACTTTAATTGATTGGTATCGTCGACAAAATATTCGAAAAATTGAAATCCAAACCAACTCGGAAACAATGTCAACACAGGTTGACACGTTAGCACTGGTAAATGAGCCTTCACACAATATGGAGAAACAACAAACCTATCAAAACGTCATAGATGCGATAAAAGTTCTACCGCAAGATCAGCGGGATGTTTTTCTTTTAAAAGAAGAAGCCAATTTATCCATTAAAGAAATCGCTGCGGTCACTCAAGTCAATGCAGAAACGGCTAAATCACGTTATCGATATGCGATAAAGCAACTGAAAATCTTACTGGGTCAGAATGATGACAATTAAAGATCCCGACTCAGAAAATAAAACATTAAGCGACCAATATCATTCTGAAAGTAATGAGCTAGTACCTCCTGCCCTGGATGAGAAAATTTTATCCATGGCTAAATCTGGAACTAAAAATAAAACACACGCTGACGTTTCATCAAAACCCGTGAAACGCGCCTGGACACAATGGTACGCCACCGCCGCAACAGTCATCATTGGGGTTGGATTGGTAACTTTTATTCAACAAAAAGCCCCTGAACAAATTGTTCTCGATAATGTGCCACCCGCGCTTGAGATGGAGGAAAGGTTGGAAGTGGAGCAAATCGCTTCCCCTCAAAAACCATCACTGAGTAAACCTTCACTTGAGACTTCTGCTAACGACGTTCGTTCGAAGAGCACGATGGGTCAACAAATATCGATGAGACAACGAGAATGGAACGCATCACAACTTCCACTTCAAGAACAATTGAAACAAAAATCTGGAAAAGTGGCTTCGGCACCTGCAGCACTTGCAGAAACCATGTTAGCACCACCTGCGCCACTCGCTGACGAAAGTCTAAGCGCGACTCTCAAACAACAGAAGAAAGATATAAAGAAAACCAAGGAAAGTACAATTGCTTATGACGTAGAAATTAATTCACATACATTGAAACCAGCAAAACCTGGCGACACCGTTATTAGGAATTTTCAAATAATTAATCGTGGGATATTTGCTGACACTTATATTATTAGCGCAACCTCAAGCCAAGGCTGGGCAGATTTATCTAATTTCCCCATACCCATCACACTTCAACCAAAAGAATATGTAGATATCGCCATTACATTAAAGGTGCCAGATACAATTATTAGTAGTAAGTCAGATACGCTAACAATCAACTTAAAAAGTGAAAATGATCCCAAACTATTGAAGGGTTACATTACCATTTTAACTGTAAGCCATACCTCAAATGAATAATATTTTCGCTAATTATTGCGTAGATAAAAAATATAACGAACTTCCCAATAAATTATAATTGCAGGTACTAATAAACAAATCACAACATTTTAATATTTTGCTTTTCAGCTTGATTGGCAGAAGCTAAAGTGCACTGATATAATCTCTCATCAATTTTAACAGGGGACTAACATCGATGTTTATCGTGCTTCTTAAATTTTCAACCAACAAAAGCCAAGCTGGCCAACTCATGGAAGGTCACAATGAATGGATAAATCGCGGTTTTGATGACGACGTATTTTTGATGGTCGGTGGTCTTCAACCTAATTTGGGTGGTGGCATTGTGGCTCACAATACGACCCTTGCAGATCTGCAAAGCAGAGTAAATGACGATCCGTTTGTTTTGGAAAATGTTGTGAACGCAGAAATTATTGAAATTTCGCCAGCAAAGACTGACGAACGATTAAAATTTCTACTCAGCTAAATGTTGCCCTGCCCTATTTATTCCATGCAAGGAGATTAAATGAGTACGACAATAGTGGCTCCTGATGGCAAATCACGCTGTCGATGGTGTGCGGCAGCACCGGAGTTTCTGGCATATCATGATGCTGAATGGGGTTTCCCGGTCAGTGATGATCAACGCTTGTTTGAGAAACTGTGTCTGGAAAGTTTTCAATCTGGTCTGAGCTGGCGCACCATTCTCGCCAAGCGTGAGAACTTCCGCGCTGCATTTCGCAAATTTGATTTCCACAAAGTCGCACGTTTTGGTCAGCGAGATGTTGATCGATTGCTCAAAGACGAGGGGATCGTTCGACATCGCGGAAAGATTGAGGCAACCATCAACAATGCACGACGAGCCCGAGAGCTTGTCAAACAAGAAGGTTCACTAGCCGCCTTCATCTGGCGTTATGAACCAGATCCCAAACAACTCGCGAAGCCACAAACCGCATCCACTTCAGAAACAGCAACTGCCCTCGCTAAAGACCTGAAAAAGATGGGCTGGAAATTCGTCGGCCCGACAACGGTATATGCCTTCATGCAAGCCATGGGATTGATCAATGATCATGTTGAGGATTGCGTGACTAGATCCAAAGTTGAACGTGCTCGAAAAAAGTTTAAAAGACCAGGTGGCTGATATTATTCAGGAAGTAATACTAAGCAGCGAACTGTGTATGGTATATGAAAGGTAAAAAGCTAAGCTAACGTAGATCAAGCTGATCTTTTGAGAGTTTGTATTCCAACAGAAATTTGAGTACAGATTGTTGTAAGCTCGTCTATCAATAATTCGACCTGCCTATTATCATTAGCAGCGATTTGAAATTCAATTTTTGCACAGTGGTCACTAAGAATGGGGTAACTAAAATTTCCACCCGTACCTTTTAATTTGTGCAAATTTTTTAGCAATTCGTCTGTGTTGCCATTATTAAAACCCGATTGTATTTTTCCAAGAAAATCTGGAATCCCTTCACTCACAAATCGTTTCTGCAAGTGTATCATTTTTTCACTGTGTGTTTTTGTAGCAGGATAAATGGGCTCAAAGTCAGAAAGCCCGCCATCTGCTTTCTCTAAATAATTGGCGATGACGCTTTGTAGCAGTTTAATATCAATCGGTTTACTGACAAACTCATTACAACCGGCTTTTTTACATGCTTCAACATCCGCTCTCATTGCATTAGCTGTAAGAGCGACAATCGGGCCATGATAGCCATTATCTCTCAATGCTTTGGTGGCTGTAAGGCCATCCATTATCGGCATTTGCATATCCATTAGAATTAAGTCATAAGGTCTTTCTAACGCACAGTCCAATGCTAGCTTGCCATTTTCGACGATCGTCACATCGGCACCAGTATCACCTAAATACATTTCCAAAAGAGTTTGATTAATCAGTGTATCTTCTGCAATTAAGATGGAGCCTCTCAGGTTAATATTTCCAATTCCATCGTTGTTTATTTTCCGATTTACGACGTTATCTTCAAGCCTGAATACGATGTCAGCTGGTCCAATCTTGCCAGTACTAATTGAAACACAAAACTTGCTGCCAACATCTAACTGACTCTGGACAGTAATATCTCCGCCAAGCATTTTGCTCAAATTTTTCGATAATGATAAGCCTAATCCCGTACCACCAAAGCGCCGTGTTGTAGAAACATCAGCTTGATTGAATGCTTCAAAAATATGACTCATTTGCACTTCACTTAAACCAATACCGGAATCAATAATTTCAAAGTACATTTTTTCCTTGGCCGCGTTCGCACTGACATTAATATGCACAACACCCTTTTCAGTAAACTTTAATGCGTTACTGCACAAATTTAACAATATTTGTTTCAAACGCAAGGGATCACTGCAAATTCGCTGAGGAAGCGGAAAAATATAATTTATAAAAAACTCAATACCTTTTTCATCGGCCTGTAAACGGGCAATTGATTTTACATCCTCCAGAATTTCAAGTGGAGACATATCAATTTGTTCCACCTCTAGTTTTGCCGCTTCAACCTTTGAAATGTCCAATATATCATTAATAATATTGAGTAGATGTTTACCACTACTAACAATATTGTTAATCGAAACGATTCGATCTTCTTTACTTTGTTTACTGCTTAAAGATAATTCAGCAAATCCAATTATACCGGTTAACGGTGTTCTTATTTCGTGACTCATATTTGCCAGAAAGGCACTCTTTGATTTGGTGGCTTCTAACACCTGAGTCAAATATTCTTCGCGCTGTTGCTTGGCGTTATTGGCACGCTTGTTTACCACTATGGTTATTAACAATCCAATAATGGCTGCAGCAACAGACATTAACAAAATCCAAAATCGTCCTTTATCGTAAGCTGACTCAGCTTCTTTTACTGCTCTGTCTGCAGCTTCAAGCTGAAAATCCAATAATTGATTTAACTCAACTAAGACTCTGTCTTGGAGGGGCGTGGCTTTTTCCATAAGTATACTGCGAGCTTCATCAATTTCATCACCGACAATTAAATCGATAATGTCATTTTGCAAAGGCACAGCTATATTGGAAATTGCGCCTTGTCGATCCAAGATTGACGTTTCCTCTGGAGTGAGATCCAATTTCTTTAAGGTGATTCGATGATTTGTAAACTTAGCGCCAAAGTGATTAAAGCGCATGAATTCTGTATCCCTTTCAAACGGATCCTTCATTATGATCATGCGCTGTAAAAGCACGGTGCGTTCTCGCGCCGCACCTCGCATTACAGTAACGATTTGAACTTTTTCTAATTGGTTTTGAACAATGCTTTCTGCTTTTTCTCGGATAAGCTCCATTCCCCAAAGCCCAAACCCTGTTATGCAGGCCATTAAAACCAACATAGCAATTAGGCTGAGGAAGATACCTGCCTTTTTTTCTTCCGCAGTAGATAAATTGCTGGATGTTTGCGAAGCATCTATTGAGACAACTTCGACATTGTGATTGTTATTCATTATTTAGTGTTTGCAATTCAATATATGTTGATTTGTCTGTCTGATATCGACCGATCGGTCATAATATTTAGTGGAAGCCCATCGGTTGAACGCAAGCAAATTAATAGCAAGTTACTGATATAAATAACAAAATAGAAAATTACTAGTAGATACACTATTACATAAATGGTAATTTATCAGCTAAAGAGATTAATTATCCAGCATACTGACTGTGAACAAATCCAACATATTGCTATTGAAGCATTAAACGAGAAAATCGTGGCTGTTATTAATCAACCACTCGATGCCTATTTACATTGAAACTTGTTTAATAAAGACAGAGAAATTCAATTGCAAAGAAATCTACTTAGTAACCTTGTCGAAACAAGTTAAGCTTCGATTTGAGGTAAAGGATAATTGAAACTACTTGGAAGCAAATTGAAAAAAGAAATCGGCACCTTTACCCAGCTCACTGTACGCCCATATTTTCCCATGATGATAACGAAAAATACGTTGTACGGTCGCTAAACCAATGCCATTGCCAGGAAATGCATTTGCAGAATGTAATTGTCGAAATGGTACAAACAAATCTTTTTCATATTTCATATCAAAACCGATCCCATTATCACGAATAAGAATCGACTTCTCATCATAGTTATTGACTAATCTCATTTCGACTTTTGGATGTTCCGTCCGGGATGTGTATTTCCACGCATTGTTAAGTAAGTTTTGCAACACAATTTTCGTTAAACCAAGATCCGCATAGACAAATATATCATTTTGTATTGAGGTTTGAACGGAATGATTTGGGTATTCCACCTCTAATTCTGAAATAACATCAAAGGTCAGCTGGCTTAAATTAATTTCTTGCTTCTTTATTTGTTCCTCTCCAATCTGGAATAAACCGAGTATAGCTTCAATCAATGAGCCCATTTTTAAGGATGAATCATGAATACGATTTAAATAATCCCTGGCTTCATCTACAACAGTATCACCAAAGTCTTCCAATAACATTTCACTGAAACCCTTGATACTTCGTAATGGTGCACGTAAATCGTGAGAGACTGAATAACAAAAGGTCTCTAGATCCTTATTTGTAATTTCTAACTGCTCTGTTTTTTTTGCCAATAATATTTCCCGTTTCCGGCTCTCGAGAACGGTTGCGAGCATCGATATGGCATTATGAATTAGTGTCATAGATTCCTGACCAATAGAAGCATCAGCATCAATACTAATAACACCATAGGAATTTGTAAGTGTTTTTATTTCAAAACTATTCTTGGCCTTAGGTTCTAACATATTTCTCAAGGAAAAATTTACCCCTTCAAAAAGCCGATTCATAGCTTCTACAAATAATGTTTTCACCCGTTCCGAATCATTGTATTGTGAGAGATTAATCATCAATAGAAAAAGTTCGTGTCCCAGGTGATCGTTATTAGAATCAGACATAAATTATTTGTGTAATCTAGACATTGGCTGAATGGGGACGATACAGTAATCGCAATACATTTTTTAATACCTCTAGCAAGGTCTCGGGAACCTCTGACTATTTAAAAACCTACTAATTAATTCGTTCAGGAGTATTCTCTCACTATAGTCCATACTATTCACCTGCTCAATTGTTAAGGATCTCATCATCAACATAGTTATTGAGCATTTCAAATATAGGGTATTCGAGATTTGATATCAGTATAGGCCTCAAAACGAACTCTCGAACACACTAGTTATATTCCGATTAAAAATCACACATTACCGCAAACTATGGCAATTAAAATATTTGTCTACAAGCAAGGTTATTAAACAATAAGCGCTAATTTTGTAAAACTGAAAGTCGAAGAAATTAGTGAAATTTTAAAATTGATGTAGCAAAGAGATTAACAATTGATAATGTTTTAGTGCAAGATTTGTATTTACTTGAGGTGTGATCAATCAAAAGGTTATAAAGCAGTAAGTTCCTGCGAGGGGCAGATACACCCCCTCCACAAAACTGGTGTGGAGGGAATGCTTTTCTACCAAAGCTAGTAATTAAAAATTTGGTGTAATTTGCGAATAACCCTTGGACTGCAAATCTGCTAAGGCTGTTACACCAGCGGTAACAAACTCAACACCTTCTATCATATCTTCTAATTGGATGCCTTTGGCTCGTGCTGTATTTTGACAAAAATAGAATTTGACTCCGTCTGCCATTAATCCAGCAATGGCACCTTCAAAACGATTGCCTTTTAAAATCAAATTTGCACCAGCGCCATATACAACACCAACTAATTCATAGTCATCCCGGTCCATGCCATGAGTAATTTCATAGTCTTTTAGTGCATTTCGCATGTTACCAACAGCATAAGGTTTTCCAGTTTGTGTGCCATCGTTAACCGTACATGTTTTATCTGTTGCACCACGGCAGTCTCGATGTATATTAAAAACGGTTTTAACCTTTCTCGTTTTCTTTAGGCATCGTGTTACATCTGCAGCACCATCACCAAACTCCTCATCCAAGGTTAAACCTGATATCAAACCAACTGGACATTTCGCATCATCGTCATCATCATCTGCAAACGCAGCGTTTGAGCCAAATCCCACAAAACCGATCAATATAGCAGCCTGTAATGTTCTAAATTTCATAATTCACCCTTCAAAATTATTTTTATGCTACATAAAATAAAACCCACAGAGTAATTAACAAATTGTGAGTTTTAGCCCTCACTTCCACTTATGCAAAATAGTGCAGCGACCTAATATTTGAATACCTATTACACCTTTGCATCGATTGGAACCGTTTCTACACCAGTCATTAAAATAATGGCCTTTTTCCACTCATTTTATCTCTGGTGTTTTGACATTAAAAGTTTTTCTCTAGAAAACTCAAATAGAGCCCAATACTTTAAAAACCTCCTTCCTAACTTTTAAAATGGATTAGTCAACTCCACAGCGAAAATTACCCATCCAGAAAAAAGAGCCAAGTGTGACACTTTACTTGGCTCATTCTCTCGCTTTAATCGCCGATATAGTTAATTTTATCGCGCTTAACTTCAATAATGCCATTCTCCTCACATTCTTCGAGTTGATCATCCTCTAAGAACGGCAGCAAATTTTTATTTGCGCCAAAAATGGATTGAATCATCGAGAAGCCAACATCAACAATTGGATTATCAGCATCCAGGACTTGACTTCTACGAGTTCGTCTTACATCTGCCATATCTGGCTGTGCGCACAACACGTTAACGCGTTTCGCAGGTGAGATTAGTTCGAAGTCTTCATCTTTATCTGCAAAATTTGTCATTAAATAACGTGCAACCAAATCAACAACAGGTAAGGAATTAATAGCTGGATTACTGCCATTTGCACTAAATGTAACTGCCGCCAGATCTAACTTGTTATTCACGGTATCCAGAGTAGAATGTGATTCGTTGTCAAAAACAATTCGCCAAATCTTGCTTACACCGGCTTTATGCATTTTGAAAGGTTTGTTAACAAAAACATATTCATTTGCACCCGAATCGGTTCCAAAAACCACATCATTGAATCCATAACCAACAATGATATATTTTCCTGCTGGATCTACCGGTGTGTAGCCTTCTTCATCATTGCCTATTAATACTTGATCTGTTGGTATACGTTTGTCTTTTGCCGCATAAGGATTGAGGCTATAGGTCATGCCTGAGTAGGTTTGTAACCAACCTCCACCCCATTGTCGAACATCAGGACCCAACGAGAGATGAGCTGCGTGTTCCAATCCATTTGCTGTTACTGCCTTGTTATTTGCAGCGCCACGACCCAATAATGTTTCACCAGTAACAACGCCGATTGATGCTAAAGGCCCAATTGGAGCAACGTGATACAGTGTATCCAGTGTGATTGCTTCACCTTTTCTTACAGATGTTCCATAACGAAAACCACGAATCAATCCCATGACAGGATATGACTTTTCGCAGGCGCCCGATGCATCATGGCTTGCGCAAAGGTCAGCAAAGCTACCACCAGCATCCATATCTCCATTCGCCATTTTTGCATCAATCAGATCTTTACCTGTTGTACGCAAGGCATCAGTGAACATCGAATGAATGGAACCCTGGTAAACACCACCTGATTCCTCATGGGTAAAATTACTGCGGTTTAAATCAACTCCCGCCACTGCTAATGGTTGAGCAACATCAAAATATTTGTTATTCGGATCATCAATATCTTTTGGTAAAGTTCTACCATGGACAAAATGTTTACCATCCTGAGTTCCATTGATAAGCGGTTCTCTAATTTCTTCAATCATATCTGCAATTTCAGAATTTTTTCTGACTTTTTCGTCAACCATGTAGGGAGTGAATTTAACTTTCTTCAACTTTTTGTTATCGAACTCAAGTTTAATTTCCCCAATCGTATAACCATCCATACTTTGTGCGATCATTGGCGTTCCACCAGCGGTATAAAGCATTTTTGGCGTTTTCTCATGCATATCAGCAGATAAAACCAGATCGACACCACCCGCACCCAGTTCGGCATCTACCAGATCTAAAACGCGGCGATTATTTGCAAGATTCAATTCTGATATCATTACTACAACGTCTACTTCGCCATTGGCACGTTTTTCATTCATAAGACTGACAAGTTCAACAATCTCTTCGTCACCTTTAGTAAAACAAATACCTTCAACAACTGGATTACCAATTACCCTGGGACCCCGTTCGGTGGTAAATCCAATTAACCCAATTTTAATACCCGTTTTTTTATCGGTGATTATCTTGCTTGCATCAAATAAACGTGTTCGATCGGCTGCTGGTGGACAATTTGCGGAGTTGCGGTCATTATCAATGTAAGCGTTTGCAGCAATAGTTTGCCAACTGGCTACGGTTGATTTGCTGCCGACAAAATCACATTTTTGACTGTGATAAGGAGGTGCACTACCATCGCTTGAATTTTTTATCCGCGCATTGCCGTTTAGTATGGCACGGGCTGTGTCAGTAAAACCCCATAACTCGTTAGTTCGACAAGTACCATAGGTAAAATCCCAATTTCCTGGTGCAAACAAATCTATATCAAATTTATTTAGTACATTTAGCACGTCTTCGCCGCGACTGAACGTAGCTTCTACACTGCCATGGGTCGTATCACCTGTCATAAAGGTAAAATGCGTTCGGTCATCTCTATCTGCTTTTTTTCTGATTTTCTTAACCAAAGTATACATGCGCGACAAACCACCAGCCATCATTTGGGTTTTGTTGTCGCTACGTACATCAAACGCCGGTTCTATTTGACCGTGTATATCACCAATGTGTATCAGTGTGATTTCTGATTCTTCCCCATCATCATCGTCGTCGTGATCATTGTCATCATCTGCAAATGAATTCATTGCAACAGATAAAACAACAACGCCAAATAACATCTTTATCTTATGAATTTTCATTTAATCCTTAGTCCCTTATTAAAATTTAAAATTACGTGCTCATACTTTTGTAGTGAAAATAATTCGATAATGCAGCAATTTGTAATCTATTTGCTACACCATATTTCAACTCATCAACGCAAACTTAATTTCAACAGCCCTAGACTATCTACGGTTTTCAACAGCCATCACGAATTTATATGTGTTATTTTGAATAACTAGTTACGAACGGCAGCAAATAGTCAATCACGTATTATTGGAGAGAGAAGCGGATTGTCAACATAAGTAAAAGGGGGACAAACATTTTTGAAAACATAATTTTATGTCAACAAATATTTAATTGGGGACAGACTTTTTTCTTTCTGTAAATAATGTGTTTGTTAAAACTCAAATCACATTCGACAAAAGAGTTATATTTTATCAGCTCAGATGTCTTTGTTAAATAAATTATTGAAAATAATTATTGCGACATCAAATTAATGAATGATGTCAGAAAGGACAGGGTTTTTAGATTTTATGACATTGCGTTTGCAATGATTTTTCGCGGGCGGCCCGGCGATCGTCTAGAAAGTTTAAATCCATATTTCGAGGATAGCTTTTCAATGAAAGAAGCATCTCCAATAATTTTTCCTTTGCACATGGCCGATTGAATAAACTTGGTTTCATTCTCATTTGCTTCGGTCATCATGTAGATTTTATACGCTTCTATTGGACTATCAACTGATGTATCTAACTCATTAAAACAGGGACATTGATCAATCCAACTATAGGTAGAAAATCGTTCACCATAACTTGACCAAAGGTATTCCATGGGTTGATTAACGCGTTTAGAACGAACTGGGTTCATTTCCACATAACGGCAACATGCCAGTAGATACCGTTCAGCTTCAACTGGGCTAGAAATATATCGACTTTCCCATAAGGTTCCACTACGCGAATATTTTGAATTAAAAAATCGTGTTTGGCGTATTGCCAGACTTTTCATAAACGCTGAAATATTGCTAACTTCATTAACAGGATCAACAATAATGTGAATATGATTGGGCATTAGACAGTAAGCGTAAAGTTTGAGCTTGTGAACCAATTTTAAAGAACGAATATTATTCGCATAAAATTCGAAATCTTCATCGTCTCTGAATACAATTTGACGATTATGGCCGCGCTGCAATATATGGTGTGGCGAGTTTGCAATAATAAGTCGTGCTTTCCTTGGCATAGCGTTCCCTTCTTATTTTAAGAATTACTATGATCAAAAGTTTATTATTGTTGTTAAAACCCAATCAATCGAGCTGCAAAACTGAATATGCATTATAGATAAAGCATAGTCGCATGTCTGCAATTGTTTGACGATTATTGAAAAAATGAAGAACTTTTCCGCGCACAAAACCTTGCAGTTAAGCGTTATAGCTTAGCTAACCTAGACAAAGCTGTCACCAAAATAAATTTAATTCTGTGATAAATAAGCTGTTGATGAATTGTATGAAATATAACTCACACAAAGGATTGCGAGAGGTTTATTTAAACGAAATTAACTACCATGTTACTCCATAAAGTCTAAAATTTTCTTGCCTATGATTGAAATATGGCTATTACATTTTAAGGATTGTGCCTGTTGATATTCCGCTGCCATATCTTCATTACACTCGGCAATAAAATCCTTCATATTTTCTGACCAATCGCTGCGTTCATAACGGATTAATCCACCATTCATAGGAATAATGGTTCGACGAAACGCATGTAGTTGGCAGCCAGGATTATGGTCTAGTGACCCCACTCTTTTAGAACCATACTGATATCCAGACCAACGCTGACCTGTGGACTCCAAATTGGTTGAGCGATAACCACCCATACACTGTAATTCCATGAGCGATTGCCCATTGCAAATTGCAATATTTAATCCTTGCTCTGTTTTATTTACCCGGAAATAACGGCTGGCATATTCAACAACACGACCGTCTTCATCACAATGGCTTTCATTGAGAAAAGCTTGTGAGACCTCATAGATGCCTTCTAAATCTGTGTGCTCAATGGCAATCGCGGATTGTGTCATGACAAATAAAGCAGCACAAAATGACTTGCTAAATTTCATACTTTTTGCCTAAAAATTAATTCAAACTTTATAGATATTATAGTGACAATTTTACCGAAAACTTAATCTCCAAATTAGCGCGTATGGTAAAATTAGCCGGTAAATCATCACGGAATTAGACATATTTCAGCTCATGCAATTCACTTTGCCATCGCCAAAACGTTACTTTCCGGTCAGCAAAAATGACTTTGCTTTTATAGCAGGATTAAAACCGACCAATCCACATAATTCAATCTTGCAATTTGACGACCAATATCTCAACTATCATCATGAAAAAAAGCGAAATCGAAAACTCTCGTTGCACCGTTTCGTTCAAGAATCCAGTCTACAACCTAAGCTACGAAAATTCACTTTTCATTTCATCCTACAACAGATTCAGCTAAATTGGCCTGGAATATTTTCGATTGAAACCTGCTCCAATAACTTGCTGATTTTTAACAAACTTACACACGATAAACTGCGATTTGATAATGAAACATTTGACCTTATTGAACCAAACACAAGTATCAATGAACTGGATGCAATAATGTCACAAATTCAGGAAGACTTGAGTATTGTCGAATTAAATAGTGATGCAGATCGTATTTGCTATTTGCATTTAAACTTCCCTAATTTTTGGTCTGCTGAAGATAAAATTGGTCAGAGTTTTTTAGGCGCACATGAAAATGTGCCGGCAATGGAAAAAATGAAGAAAAGTCATCACGCAATAAATCAAATGTTGTGTCAACAAGGTCCATTTGAACGATTTACCTGGGGGCTATCGGCAAGCAAGGAATTAAATCAACACCCAAAACATGTAACATCATCAAATCGATGCTTTAGAAAAACCATTGATCAAAAAGACTTGTCGCAGATTTTTTTAAGAGTAGAACGCCAAGTGACTGTTCCCCTACCTGAATTTAACGCCTATTTATTTTTTATACGCACTTATTTTGAAAATCTAACTGATGCCAGCTTAGAGGAATTACAGCACCTAAGACATTCTCTAAAAACGATGTCAGATGATATTGCTCGATATAAAGGAATTTATACTCAGCGTAAAGATTTAATCGAATTGATTAATTCTTTACCTTGAAGATATCAGTACCTGTCGTTAAAGGACTCAAGCAGATTTAGAAAAGTCAACGTGTTCATTACTTGATAGTAATTGAGTAATCTCGTCAGCAAGTTTTGGTCGACTTAAATGAAATCCTTGAACGTGAGAGCAGCCGAGCGACTGAAGTAAATCGAATATTTCTTTACACTCCACTCCTTCTGCAACAATGTTTATGCCTAGCGCTTTCGCAAGATTGATGGTAGATTCTACAATCAAACGATTGTACTGATCGTTATCCATATTAATAACAAAACTTTTATCAATTTTTAATTCTTTAACCGGCAATTCCCTCAGGTGAGAAAGAGACGAATAACCCGTTCCAAAATCATCAATGGAAATACAGACACCTAATTTATCTAGATTATCAATAATCTCCAACGCTTTTTTGGGTTCACCGATTGTTACATTTTCTGTAATCTCAAGCACCACCCACTCGGGTGCCAAATTCCAGGATTCCAATATTTTTTCTAACTTTAATGGTAATTCAGGATCAAGAAAATTTTGGGGTGAAATGTTGACGGAAACTTTAACTGGCAATCCCTTTTCATGCCAAGTCGCACATTGTGAAAATGCTTTCTCAAAAACCCACAATGTAATATCTTGAATTAATCCCCTCTTTTCAGCAAGGTCGATAAATTCACTGGGCGGTAACAAGCCTTTTTCTGGATGCCCCCAACGGGCAAGTGCTTCTACACCAACTATTTTTTTTGTCTCTATGTTATATATGGGCTGGTAATGTAATATCAATTCGTTACCATCAATCGCGTATTTTAGCTCACTGACAAGCTTTTCCTTTGCTTCAGCCATAGATGCTTTCATAGCATCAAAATAGGCATATCCAATTTTTTGTCGTTTTGCATCATACATTGCGATATCAGCATGGCATAATAATTCGCCAGAGGAGTCACCATGCTCTGGAAATATGGAGATACCCACACTGATACTGATTTTTATTTCTTGCTCTTCGAAAATAAATTCCGGTAAAAAACCTTCAACAATTTTGGTCAGAATAATTTTTTGTACTTCTAATCCCGCATTAGGCAACACTAACCCGAACTCGTCTCCCCCTAATCGAGCAACGGTATCACTGGTTCGTAATAGTTTAGATAACCTCTCACCAACCTCATACAGAACCGCATCTCCCGCTGAATGACCGAGAGTATCATTGATACTTTTAAATTTATTTACATCCACCAACAACACTGCAAATTGCTCTTTTCTACGAATAGAAGATTGTAAGGTTTTGGTTAGCCGATCGTTGAACAATGCGCGATTAGGTAACTTAGTGAGTGAGTCATGCAACGCAAGATAGGTTAGTTCTTTGTTTTTTTCTTCCAATTCATCATTTTTCCCTTCCAACTCCGATAAGAGCGATTTAAGTTGGGCAGTGCGTCGATCCACTTCTTCCTCTAATTCGTGTACATAATTTTTTGCCTTTTCACCCAGATTCCATTTTCTAATTAATGTTAACGCCATTTGTTGAACAGCAACAGTATCAAAAGGTTTTCTTAAAAATAGCAGCTTGTCGGTATTGCCCAACTTTTTAATTATTTCTTCCCAAGAATAATCTGAATAGGCGGTACATAACACCATTTCGATATATGGAAACTTCGACCATATTCTGCCGATTGTTTCCACACCATCCCAACCGGGAGGCATTCTAACATCCATAAAAACCAAAGAATAAGGATTTTCCTCATCCTGAGCTTTTTGTATCATCGAAAGCGCTTCTTGGCCTTGATAAGCTGAATCGATGTCATAATTTTGTTGAAAATCATTTGACGGCTGTGAGGCCACATCATCATCGCCAAACAATTCCGCTTCCAAATCACTAATTTCAATGGATTCAACACTACCTTCTGGGCTCAATACCTTTCTGAAATCATCATGGATTGATTTATTATCATCTACAATAAGAATTCTATTGCCGTTATTCATAACTTCTCCACTATCTTTAACCCGTTAATTTGACCATTTCCATTTGGTCTACCTGTTCATTATTGATTGGCAATGTTAATTTAAAACATGAGCCGAAACCTAAACCTTCGCTATAAACTGTCAACGTACCTTTCATTTCTGTCATTGCATTTGCACTTGCATGCAAACCAAATCCATGTCCGGTTTTTTTAGTAGTATAACCATGACCGAATATTTCAGATAGAGAGCTTTCATCTATTCCACAACCGTTATCTTGAACACTGATATAAGCCAGATCACCTTTTTCTCTACCGATTGAAATAATCAATTCATTTTTCTTATTATTTATATCATTTTCGATCATCGCTTCCTGGGCGTTCTTTATCAGATTAGTCACTACCTGGAGCAATTTGGATTTTTGACCTATTACATCAGGAATTGAATCGCAAAATTCTTTTTTAACAGAAACTCCCGCTTTATAAAGTGACGTGTCTTGCACTTTTAGGGCATCATCAACAATAGTGGTTAAACAGATGTTTTCTTCAAATGAACCCATTTTGGCATAATTTTGTTGCGTGCTTATAACATCCTTTATCATTGTGATTTTTTGATTCAATATATCAATTTCAGTATTAATAACATCCGCATCCTTTTCTAAAATTTGTCCTAACTTTAAGTAATATTCGGGTAGCCTTTTACCTTTAACATTATTTTTCAAAAAATTACCAATATCTTCCATATTATCTGAAAGCATATTATTTGCTTTCATTAAACCTGAAATATTATTTGATTTCGTAGTTCGACTTATTACCTCAGCTGAGACGCTAACACTGTTGAGAACATTACCAATATTATGCAAGACCCCCGTTGCCATTTCAGCCATACCCGCTTGGTGAGCAGCCTCAACCACTCTCTCTTGACTTTCTGCCAATCGACTTTCGACTTCTTTACGTTTAGAAATATCACGAACAATACAAACTCTTAGTGTTCTTTGTCCTAAATTCATTGTTGTTACCACAATTTCCATGGGAAATTCTTTCCCATTCATTGACTTTCCTTCAGCTGTTAATAAATTTCGGGCTTGGGATGACTTATTTGAGTCACTTTCACTATCTATATAATTCTCTGGAGAAATAATATTTTCATAGGTCTTATCATCCAGCAATAACATGATATGGACGCCAATCAAAGCATCTTTATTCGTATCAAAAATACGCAATGCAGATTTATTAACGGTTTCAATAAATCCTTTCTCATCAACGACAATAATACCTTCACCCATATTATCGTAAATTGTTCTAGTTCTGGTTTCGCTCTCCTGCAAGGCTTGTGTTCGAGATATTACTTTTTCTTCAAGCGTATTATTCAACTCAGATAGTTGCCGCAAGAAATCATCTTTTTCATGTATATTAAGTTTTAATTGTTTCATCATTTGATTAAAAGACATTGATAACTCACCGAGTTCATCCCGCGCATGAATGTCGACGGGCGTTTCAAGGTTTCCTTCACCAATCCGATTTGAGCCCTGCATTAAACTTTCAATAGGACGCAACGCGCTAATTCTGAATACAAGATAAAGCGTTATACCGAGAAATAAAATTATTATGCCATTGATAATCGAAAGTTGAATTAGGGATTTTTCTGCCAATGTTTCAAATCGTTTTAAACTGATACCCAGCCTAACCTTACCTATAACTTCTTCATCTAGTCTAATTGTAAAATCCCGAAAAACAATTGAGCTGTCTTTTTTTAATTCGCGAAATATTTTTTTCAAATCCTCTGACCGAGAACGATTTACTGCTTGTCTTATTTCCTTTTTTGCTCTATTTAAATGTGACGTAAGTGTAAAACCTCTGGGGTCAAGAATTACTCCATAGACCATATCTGGGCGACTAACCGCTTCTTTCATATAATCCTCGAGCAATGTATAGTCATTAGCAAGCATTGCATCTGTACTAATCAATGAAATAAAGCTGCCGAGTTGATTCAATTTTTCATATAATTGATCATGAAAAACTTTACTTTGCGATTTATTCGCATAAATCGTCGTGACACTCATGGTGGCAGATAAAATTATAATTACCAATAATACAAACTTGGCGCCTAATCCAATTTTCACTCAACCCACTCTCATTAATTCGCAATCCGGTTATTTCACACAATACAAAAATTACATTGCTCTTCTAAGCCACATAAATAAGTTTTTGATATAAATCAAAATTTGCACCTTATTTGCGATACAAATCCTGTTATTGCCTTACTACAGGCCGTATTAATTTTCTCCCCTTAAGACTCTATTTAAGTCCAACCCAGAATCCAGTTTGGTGGGAAAGATATCGACACCAATTTTAATAAATTGAATCTACGGTAATATGTTCTTTAACTTCATGAACTAAGGGTGTTATTTGTCGATTTATTGATCAACTCTCAGAATAAAGGAATTAAATAATCGCGTATTTAGTGTCTAAAGTGGGCTTTTTTGATACGACTATTTAGAGAGGTCGATCGTGCTCAAAATGGCCGATCAGGAGTATTAAAAATAGGCATTGATTGAAATCTACTAGATACAATTTTTTTTAAGAAAATTCAAACCAGTTGACGACGAATATTTCAAAAGAGATGTCAGAACTTGATACCTTTACATAAGTTTGCATGGATGGCGTGCTGGAACAGGTATAGGAAATACTTAATACAACCGTTAATATCAATATCGTTTTTAACCATGGATTTAATACGCTATTGATTGACATAAATGTAACATCCTTTTAATAACTAAATTACACATTCGCTTTTGGAAAAACCAGTGTAAAACAGGTTCTTTGGTTTTCGACACTTTCCAGTCGAATTTCACCACCATGTGCACGCATGATGTTTTGACAAAGATTTAAACCCAAGCCATAACCACCAGTCTTTGAGTTTCTCGACTTATCAACACGATAAAATGGTTCGAAAATATGTTCTCGATCTTCTTGTGGAATCCCGTGACCATAATCTGTGATTTTTATATAAAGATCTTTTTCTGTTTCTGTAATGCTAATATTAATGGGTTTTAATTGATGATTTGAATATTTCATGGCATTGTCTAATAAATTACGTAAGCAAATAACTAGTCGATCAGGATCAACACATAACTCAACTTGTTTTTCCGCGTTGCTAAATTCAATACCGGGTTTTGACGTTTTATAAGTATCAACAATTCCAGCGATAATATCGTTTAATACGACCACTTCTTTTACTAAATGAGAGTTCGGGTTTTTTAGGCGTGCAGACTCTAACAACTCTGTAATCATGTTTTCCAATTCTTGCACATCATCTGATATGCTGTCCTTCGATTTTTTATCATCCATCAGCTCGAGAGCAAGTTTAACTCGAGTAATGGGTGATCTCAATTCATGGCTGACATCCAGCAAAAGTTGCTCTTTTTCTGTCATCATTGATTGAATTTTGGAAGACATGGTATTAAAGGCATTAACAAGTTCACCAATTTCATCTGTGCGCTTATTTTCCACTCTGAAAGCAAAATTACCTTCCCCTACTTGATTAACGCCAATACCTAGCTTTCGCAAAGGTCGAAAAAGACGTCGCACCAAATAATAACTGAGGGTGATAACGCTAATCACTATGAGCACCAATAATAGTAAAAATACACCTTTACTCTCTGCAAATTTTCGGTGACTAACCACAAACAAATACTCGTAGCCATTCATGATTTTCCCAGCATAAGAATATCCATGATAATGGCCCATAAAAAACTGGTCACTGTGTTTCAATTTATGTTTATGGGATAAGGCTATCTCGGGAAGATCATAATTTTGGCTAATCCAGTTTTTATTACGTGTACTAATTTTAATTTGCAAACTCAATTTGTTGCTTAAGTTCTGAATTAACTGTTCATTGGGTGGGTTGCCAATTTTTTCGGCCAGATATGTACTGTATTGATCAACGTTATTTTGGATTGTTTTGTGAATAAGTCGCTCCGGATCACTTAAATAATGTGCCAACCCGCCCACTAATGCAAATAACATTAAAGCCGTCGCAAAAAATATTATCAACAAACGAAAATAGATGGATCGCTTGACTAAGCCAACAAGTTTACTCACCATGTTGTTTTACCGTTCCAATAAACTGATAACCACGACCCCAAACGGTTTTAATGTATTTAGGGTGTTTTGCATCATCGGATAATTTTGTTCGTAAACGACTGACAGCGACATCAATGGAACGATTAAACGCATCCCAGTCTATGCCACGAATCTCTTCCATAATATCATCGCGACTAATAACCCGTGATGGATTGCGTATAAGTAACAGTAAAATCTCAAATTCCATGGTGGTTAGCGCTAGATATTGACCATTTAAATTTGCTGTGCGCTTATGGCCATCAACCTCTAAATGATCGGATATCCAATGCAATGGTTCGGTACTTGAGAGTTGTTCGCTACGTCGTAGAATACTTTGCATTCTTGCGAGTAATTCCCGAGGTTCAAATGGTTTAGGTAAGTAGTCATCAGCGCCCAGTTCCAGGCCCACGATTTTATCCATAGTATCACCACGGGCGGTTAACATGATGACAGGTATTTGCTGATGTTTGCGTAAGTTTTTGAGAACTTCAAAACCATCCATCTCAGGTAACATCACGTCAAGAATGATTAAATCAACGGGTTTATTTTCAATAAACCTCAAGCCTTCCGTTGGTTTTGTCTTAGTCACTACTTTGTAATCATAACGTGACAAATAATCACTCAATAATTGACAAAGTTTCTCATCATCGTCTATGACTAATATGTGCTTTTTCATGTTGTTTGGCAAATAAAAGGGGCAATGTATAACACTACCCCATTTTATCTTAGCTGTCTTGATTATGGTGACGCTTTTTGAATTTCTGCAGTTTCTCAACCAGTTCTTGTTTTTGTTCAGCGGTCAATGATGCATGAAAAATTGCTAACTTTTCAATGACAGCTGGCGCAGCCTGCTCAACACGAGTTGTGTGTTGATTAACGAAATCCAGCAGCAATGCCTGGTCAATCTCTGGCTTTTTAAGCTCCCGAATTAATCTCTCCATGGATTCTGCTTTTTCGGTTTTGTGTTGATTGTGGTGCATCATTAATTCAACTTTTACATCCTCCAATTTGGCTTTTTGACCATCATCAAGGTCCAATTTTTTACTGATTTTATGCACCATCCATTCTACTTTGTCTTCTGGATCATGGTGATGTTTATTGCAAGCAGTAAGTGCGGTGATGCCAAGAACAAATGCAATAACGGTTGGTATTACGAATAAACGTTTTTTCATGTGACTTCTCCTAAAGGTTTGATATAACGATTTCCATATTAGGTTCGGAAGACAATGAAATCTTTTCAGAAACGTAAGGATTTGTTACAAATTGTAAATGATCGAACTAATTCTGATTCACTACTATTGAATCAAGAAGTTAGCTTAGATGGCTTTGGCGTTTAGATAGGAGTTTTAAAGTCTGTTGTGTGTTGAATGTTCAATTTATTCTGCTTGAATGATTGACTAAAATACTACTCTATTTTCTTATCTGTTAATCGATCACAGAGGAAATGATATTGGTTATCAATAAATCGAAAACTGCCGCACGCCACCAGTATACTCACCAATAATAAAACCAATACTAACCTAAATAAATAAACAGAGATGTTATCGAAGACCTTCATTCTATTTTACTCCAACTAAACCATTTCACTTACTTAAAGTATGGATTAGGAATACCAGAGTGACGTGTGCGATGATTCACAAGTCACAAACTATTTTGTGGCTTGTGAGCGGGAAATTTAGCGGGATAAATTAAACTACAAGGATTGAGCAGTATTTATTTACACTTAGTCAGACAGCAGTAGATTAGTTAATAACAACTTCTAAATGATGCGATATCACCATTGCAATGGGCAAACTGTCGGCAATGTAACCAAGAATATCCACATGGTCACCAATCACAACATCATCGGGACCCGCAAATGCTGTTTTATCAGTAATGGCTATTTCCATTTCAGCAGAAACTCCTGCTGCATCAACATGTGTAATAACTATGGCGCTATCAGTTAATGCCGTAACCATTCCGTGAAAAGTCTGGATAATAGGGAAATTTGGTGTATCTGAAGCCAATGCCATATGCAGGGCAGTAAATTCCTCCCCAGTCATACCAGCAACTAAACTAATTTCATCACCTTCTTGAAAAGAGACCATGGTTCCTATCGCGGCAGTCGTGGCGAAATGGCCAAAACGAGTAAATTCGTTAATAACTACTGTAATATCTGTTCCAACATTATCACTCATGTCCGTTGGACTTTTACTGACGGTCATTACTAGCTGATTCTCAATCAACGATACCACTACGCCTTTAAGATGAATAATTTTGTCATAGCCAGGCATTTCATAAATGGGTGGCATAATCTCTCGTTTTGCGACTTCTGTGGCAAGATACCCATTTTCATTTTCCGCCGCTTCTACACTGACATAATCATCTACCATGGGAACATAAGCATTAACAAATTCAGTATTTTCGTTAGTTTGAAAGCTTACTGATTCCATAGTGACGTTCGTATTTAGCGAATTAATCAGTAGCAAATTTAGCGTAAAACCAGTTTCACCAACTTCAGTAATTTTTCCAAAGAAGTGTTTAACGATTGGCATTGGTGGATCTATTATGACAACTTTTAGCATAATTTTTTTGGCAACAAATCCGACATTCGTTTCTATTGCATGAATAATGACACTATCCCCTACTTCCAATACCGCATCGTCATCAAAAATTGTTTCATCATTGATGATAAAGGATGACTCGATTGCATGTGGGTCACTATGCGTTGGCTCTATCGTAATTTTCGTATCGCTTATCTCTACGATCTTTCCAAACGCGCGAAATTCTGGGGGCATGGTTATAATCTGTTTAACCATAATTTCTTTTGCGACGAAACCTGCATCAGTTTCCATTGCGTGAAGCTTCACAAAATCACCTTCCACTGGCATGACACCATTAGAAAAGACAGTTTCACTATCAATAATAAATGTTTGTTCGTTTTCAGCTGTAGTATGAGCTAGTTGTACTGTGATTGAAGTATCACTGATTACAGATACAATTCCTGCTACATGTATTTCAATTGGACTAGGATGAACAACCTTAACTACAACCTCGGTTGCAACATAACCTTGCTCGGTTTCTATGGCATTAATTTTAACTATGTCACCCATTTCCGGAATCATATCTTCATGAAATACGGTGTCAGACGTAATTTGAAAACTTCTCTCATTGCCGTGAAAATCACCGTCTCTCATTTCAATTGCAAGCAAAGTATCTGTTACTTCGATTACTACGCCCATAAAATGTAATTCCACAGGATCAGGAGTTGGCTCAACCTGCTTTGTCCAAACTTTCTTAGCCGTATATAACCCATCGTTATCAAACGCTTTTATTTCAACCTCGTCACCTATTTGGGGAACAACGCCGTCAATGAAAGCGGTATTATCATTTAATGCAATATCAACAATTTCATTTTCAACCTCTAGGCTTATGGAGGCCTCACTGATTGCTGTTACGATTCCTGAAAAATGCACAAATACAGGTTCAGGATGTTCATGGAATGTCACGATCACTTTTACTGCCAACAATTGATTATCGTTTTCAAATGCAATGACCTTTATTAAATCACCAACGACCGGCATCACACCTTCCGCAAAATGGGTTGTCTCAGTCAGATGAAAAACGAACTCTGATGGCCCTGGACCATCTGTCAATAATTCCAATGTGATGGTTTCATCGGTGATAGCCGTGACAGCGCCATCTTTGACAACGGGAACTGGCTTCACATGTTTAACCACAATATTTCGTGCAATCAACCCTTCTTCATTTTTAGTCGCATGGAGTCGGACCAAGTCACCAACTGCCGGTGTTCTACCATCGGCATAATGTGTTTCATTATCTGTTGTCACTAATACTTCATCGTCAATATTAATATCACCGGCATGCTCTGTTTTCTCCACTAGAATCAATATTGACTCTTCTCCAAGTTCCAACACTTCACCTTCAATCTCGGCCATTGCTGGCGGAGGGCTGACTTCTACAAAACAGATTTTAACAAGGTGAAACAAATTGGCATCATCAACTGAGCCTTTTAATTCAATTACAGAACCAGCTACTAATGATTCCATCGAACCACCTTTGTATTGCACATTAGAAATATCAAGTGTTAATTCTGTGCCATCAAACGCATAATTATGCGTGGTCATTACCATCACCTGCAACGAGTCTTCAGTTACAGATATGACTTCTGCCTTAATTTCCGCATACTTATCTTCAGCATGCTCGTCTTTACCAGCGCCTTCGATCTCGACGACTTTAACGGTAATGACGCCATCAATTAACATTCCACTTAATTCAATAATTTGATCAATGGCTAATAAATCTCGGCTGCCACGCGCGAATTGAGTATCGTCATTTATTGAAACATAAAGCGAATTTTCTTCGGGAACGAAATTCGCGTGCTTAATATCTATGAGAATTTGGTCTGCTTCTACAGCAAGAATAATTCCTTCAATTTCGACATGATTATTACCTGAGTTCGATGTATCACCAGATTCATTGTCGTTTTCGGAATTAGTGGTATCTTCTTTTTCCTGTTCCTGCTGCGATTCATTTTCCTTATCATTTTCTTCTTCAGTTTCTTCCTTATTACCCTCTTCGTTTTTCGACTCTTCGTTTACATCATCGTCTTTGACTTCATTGCCATTTTCATTGTCACTGACTTCATCTTCTTTTTGAGAATCAGAATCCGCGTTAGGGTTTTCTGCTGAATCATTATTTCCCGAGTCCCCCCCCATTGTGTTTTCCGGCTTGGTTTCTTCTGCACTTTCTTCATGTTTAATACGAATCCGATATGCTTCAACATGAGATTCTTCAGAATCGTAAGAACCAAAAACTTTTATGGCATCACCCACAGCAATTTCAGCATCGGCATTTTCCCCTAGGTGTATGGTTGTATTTTCAGTAAGAACTACTGTGATCTCCCCATCACTCGCTTCATGATTGAGTGTGACAACATCACCTTCTACCGACGTAACAATTCCATGAACTTTCGCTAGCGTTTGTTTTAATTCCTTCCAAACATTTTTCACTAAAAATACTTCGGGAACCACTTCACCCTCATCATTAACAGTGAATTTGCTCAAATCAAAATCGATGGCGACAGAGGTAAGGTCATCCTCTTCAATCAGAATGGAACCTTCCAGTAAAATTTTAACCGCATTGGTATTAGAGGCAAATAATCGTTCCTCAGATACACCATCATTGTTAACCATGGTGAGATCTCTTTCGAGCGTGATTTCCAATTTTTCATAATTACCAATAGGTAAAGAACGCGTAATTAATAATTCGCCGATTCCATCAAGCTCAGCTAAATTGAAAACCTGAGATGGGGTGCCGTGAAAGACGCTATGCTTTTCTCCGTTTTCTCCCACTATTTTGACATGTTTTACACTGACCCAGACTTCACTGTAATCTTCGGTTAAATCATCGGTGATAAATAAATTAAAACTACCCGATGCGGCTTTGTTATTAGGTGATGGGCTATTTTCCTGTTTATCCGAATCGGTAGAACAACCTATAAACAGTAAAACAATAAAATATAAACAAATCTTTCTCACAGTAATTCATCCTCTGGGGGGTTATTTCCACATTTTAAGCAAGTGGAAATTATTGATTTTTAACGCTTTCTGCATTATTTAAACCAATAGTAAAATTTGTTTATATTTTAACACTCAATCACAAAAAACGACAAAATCTGATGAGAATATAAGCTACTTTCCCCAATAATGATTAATTTCATAGCATTTTCTGAAAAGGTTCATAGCAAGTATTAAAATTCATGTTGGGATAACACGACTTTGAATTAGAAAATATTATCGTCATAATACTATAACCATTGGACTAGCTTTGAAGCAACACTGGCTATCATATGGGGAGAGTGACATTATCACATAACTTGCTAAATAGAATTTGCTACGTAAAATGGAATAAACAGTTTTATAAGCAGTAAACAATAATTACAATTTCTGGCCTATCTCATTCCTGAGATTACGTGAATAAAAGAAAATAACAATATGAACAAGATATGCCTTTTTTTAATTGTCATTGTCTATTTTTCACCTACGATTATTTTGGCTGATGAATATCAAATCATCCCCCAACATAAAGCCAAAATATTTAGAGATGTTGGGGAAACGGTTTATGTGGCTTGCAAGAAAAATGGATCACTAAAAATACTCTGCTATATTGATTGTGGAAATGGGCAACGATTTGAAGCTAACAATGGGTATTGTACATATCAGAAAACTGGAATATTTCGGTTAAACATTTCAACCTTAAACGAAGTTGTTAATCCCTTTCATACAGCAACCGTAACCATTTTGGATAAGATCATTGCCTCAAAAACTGGCAAAAAGAAAAAGGCTGACGAACTCAGATCAAAGACTCCACTCCGAGGAAATTTAGTCACAAATCAAAACACTAAAACAACTCGTGACTCACTTAATCAGTTCATTGAGTCCAATGATCAAAAACAACTTAGGACTAGTAAAACCGAAAATATCCAATTCACTGATATCGAATCTCAAACGATTGCAGATATCCCCCAGCTTACAAACCTTGAAACACAAAGCGCCAATCAAACAAATAATAATTTCGCTAGCGAACCATTATCAAGTGCGAACCCCATTGACCCAAATACCACGGGATTGGAGAGTGGATTAAGTAACTTTTTATCAAATAACACTGAGACCCTGAATAATGTTGAATCTCTAAACCTAAAAAATTCGTTCGATGGTCCGGCATCGGGTAACAATCATGATTACGGATTTCAACTCCAGCAGTTGAAATAGAAAAATTATACGCTGCTTCACATTCGTATAGAAAACTTGATGGCTGCAATAATAATTAGGATGTCACTGAGAGTGACTGAGACTAAAGTTGGTAATCTAACTCAATAATCGTTGAAGTTCTGCAATTTCATCTTGCGATTCGCTTAAAAGTTCTTTATGTGCATCTTCACCCAATTTAAAAATTGGAAATTTTTTATATACTGGTAATTCTGAAAACTCTTTTATACCAGCAGGTAATCTTTTATTTATCAACTTCTCTTGGATATGTGACACCATGATGACATCAGCGTAATCTGGCTTGGGGTGTGGATCCCGCATCCAATCTTCTGACCCTAAAACAACATCCACTAAATCATTATCAAATCGCCATTGTTTTAAAACTACGGCGCCCAGTTTATATTTAAAGGTTTGAACAAAGTCGTTCAGTGCTTTTGTATCCTGCATTAACTCAGGTTGACCCTGGGCAAATTGCAGGATAAGCAGTTCACCAATGTCGTGAACTAATCCAGCCAACATCGCACGCTCGGGATCAAAACCTGGCGTTATGCGAGCAAGCGTAAATCCGATAGCGCAAATTTTTACGCTATGCTTCCATAGGTCTTGCATTTGTTTTCGAGATTGTGATGATTTCGCGGTATACAATCTGCGCACAGCAAATGCTGTTACTAAACTGCGTATTACTTTCATTCCCAACCGCGTTACCGCTGCCTGGCAATGTTCTACAGGCATGACACCTTGATAAAGAGGGCTATTAGCGACTTGAATAATCCGACCTGAAAGCGGAATGTCTGTTTGGATTATTTTCGCGATATCTGCAGCGTTGTAATCCGCATTATTAATCGCACGCTGTACCCGTTGGGCAATATCCGGTAAGCCGGGTAACTGCAGCTTTTCGTCTAATAATTCTTGTTTGAGTTTTAAATAATATTCTTGTTGAATTTTATTCACAATGATTGTTACTTGATCAGGTTTTCGTTTGCGTTATTAATACACTGTAATGAGCCTAATCAACCGCTGGGTTAAAACCAGACCATAGGCGAAATATGCAATTAGTATTCTAGATAAAAATTAATATAAGAATAAAACAAAAAACCACGCTGATTTTGCGTGGTTTTTGATCACAATGAAATTATTAGCATTTACATTAATGAATTTGAGCAGATAGCCAGCAATGACCCAGGGAATATCCCTAGGAGTAATACCATGATCCCATTGAGACTTAACACAGCTCGAATATCAGAACCCGCCTGGATAGGTTGCTCATCTTCTGCTTTGTCAAAGTACATAAGCTTAATGACGCGCAAATAGTAAAATGCGCCTACAATTGAGAACACGACTGCAATAACAGCGACCCATATAAAACCGGCATTGATGACGGCTTGCAATACCGCGAGTTTTGCGAAAAATCCCAATGCAGGCGGCACCCCTGCCATGGATAACATCAGGATTAACATGACAAATGCAAACCAAGGGCTGCGATCATTTAGGCCCTTAAAGTCATTTATATTGTCAGCTTCAAAACCAGACCGGCTTAAAAGAATTATCATTCCAAAACCACCCAAACTCATAATGGCATAGGCGATTGTGTAAAACATGGAAGCCGCATATCCCTCAGCTGTACCTGCTAGTATTCCTAGGAACAAAAAGCCCATATGAGCGATAGTTGAATATGCCAACATTCGCTTAATATTAGTTTGCGCAATTGCGACAACATTACCAATCACCATAGATAATACAGCTAGGACAATTAGAAAATCTTGCCAGTAGATGTGCAAGTCACCCATACCCTCTACCAGTAAGCGCATTACCATAGCAAATCCGGCAATTTTAGGCGCAGAGCCGATGAACAACGTCATGGCGGTTGGCGCACCATGGTAAACATCTGGAATCCACATATGAAAAGGTACAGCGCCCAGCTTAAAGGCCAAACCGACTATTACAAAAACCACACCAAGCAATAACACCAAGTCTTTTTCGCTCACCTGCCCGATATGTTGGGCAATTTCGCCAAGATCTAAACTGCCTGTAGCACCATAAATCATTGACATGCCATACAACAATAAGCCTGACGCTAACGCACCTAGAACGAAATACTTCATCGCTGCTTCAACGGCTTGCGAAGAATCCCGCTGTAATGCAACAAGTGCATAAAGGGAGAGTGATAGTAATTCAAGCCCCAGATAAATCGTTAACATGCTATGAGCAGAAATCATTACCATCATGCCCAGAACAGCGAATAGAACGAGAACGAAAAACTCACCTTTGAATAAATTTCTGTGCGAAAGATATTCACGTGAATAAACCATGACACCTGCGGTAATTAAGAAGACAAATATTTTCAGAACCGCAGCCATTTGATCATTAACAAAGGTGCCGGATAATACAATTTCCGGTTGTGTTGGCATTCCGGCAAATGAAATAACTGCGGCAAAGGCCGTTGTCACCAAGGCCAACAAATAACTGATGTAACGATTTTGATCTGTTAAATACAAATCAATAATAAGAATGGCGCATGCCATACACAGAACAAAAATTTCTGGCAGTAGAGGTGCAAATTCTGATAATGCTGGTGTCATTTTTTTATCTCTAAGCTATATTTTGGGGTCGGTAATATGCTGCAGTAAATTATCAACTGTTGCATGCATGACATCCAAGAGTGGATTTGGCCAAACACCCAATAATAAGACCATCACTGCCAATGAGCCCAAGACGAGAAACTCTCGTTGATTAATATCTTTTAACTTGGCAACGCCATCATTAGCAACTTCGCCAAATACGACGCGTTTGATCATCCATAATGTATATGCAGCACCGATAATTAATGTGGTAGCCGCTAAAAATGCGTACCAAAAGTTTGCTTTTACCGCACTGAGGATAACCATGAATTCACCAACAAATCCGGATGTACCTGGTAATCCAGTATTTGCCATGGCAAATAAAACAATAAATCCTGCAAAAACGGGCATCGTGTTCGCCACGCCGCCGTAGGCTGAAATTTCTCGACTATGTAACCTGTCATAAAGTACGCCGACACATAAGAACAAGGCACCTGAAACGAATCCGTGAGAAATCATTTGCACCATCGCACCTTCCATTCCCAATGCGGCACCTTGCATCGAACCGGAGTTTTCGTAGATACCAAATGCAACGAAAAAACCCAGGGTTACAAAACCCATATGGGAAATTGATGAGTAGGCAATAAGCTTTTTCATATCAGATTGTGCAAGTGCGACAAATCCAATATAAACCACTGCGATCAGGGATAATAAAATAATAAACCAATCTAACTCCGCACTAGCGCCCGGAGTAATCGGTAAACTAAAACGCAAAAAGCCATAAGCACCGAGTTTCAACATGATCGCCGCTAATATAACCGAACCACCGGTAGGTGCTTCTACGTGCGCATCGGGTAACCAGGTATGTACCGGCCACATAGGAACTTTAACTGCAAAGGCGATAAGAAACGCCAAGAAAATAAATATTTGCTCATTTAAACTGAGTTTTAAATCATGGAATTCTAAGATGCTAAAACTACCTGATTGCGTAAACATATAAATCAAGGCGACTAACATGAATACTGAACCCAAGAAGGTATATAAAAAGAATTTAATCGTTGCGTAAACGCGGCGGGGCCCACCCCATTTACCAATAATTATGAACATCGGAACCAGCATTGCTTCCCAAAAAACATAAAACAATATGGAATCCAATGCACCAAATACACCTATCATCAATCCTTCCATAATAAGAAAAGATGCCATGTATTGAGCAACTTTTTCTTGGATGACTTCCCAACCCGCGATTACAACCAATATAGTTGTAAAGCTGGTAAGAAGAATGAGCGGCATAGAAATACCATCAATACCCAAGTGATAAAAGATATTAAATGCTTCGATCCAGGAAACTTTTTCTTCAAACTGCATCGCTGCAGTAGTGACATCAAAAGATGTGTACAAAGGAATGGTTAACACAAACGTCAATAAGGCAACGCCTAAAGATAACCAACGAGCCAGACTCGGATTCTTGTCAGCGCCGGTAGCTAAGACCGCTACACCACCCAGTATGGGCAGCCAAATAACGAGACTTAAGAGTGGTAAATCTGCAAACATTCAATCGTTCCTTTGTACGGTCCTGGTTTTGTCGTTTTACGAGCTAAATGATAAAAACCCAGCTAAGCAAAAATGTTAGTCCAATAATCATGGCGAATGCATAGTGATATAAATACCCTGATTGCATTTGTCGTATTACGCCAGACCACCAGCCAACAGCTCTTGCAGTTCCATTAACCATAAGACCATCTATTATTTTTGCGTCAAAAACTTTAAATAATATGCCGCCAATACTTCGAAAACCACCAGCGAAAACTTTGTCATTAAAATCATCAAAACCGTATTTACGATCTAATAAATCGTATACGTGAGTATATTTTTCTTTGTAATCTGCAGCGATTTGAGGTTTAACCATGTAGATGTAATAGGCTGTACCTAGTCCACCCATAGCCAGAAAAAATGCTGGAGACATCATACCGTGAGCGATGAAACCCATAGCCCCAGTAAAATGTTCACCAATTTGGGCTAATACGTCATGTTGTGGGAATACCACCAATGAAGAACCAAAATAGTCACCAAACAACATGGGACCAATTGTCATACCCCCGATAAAAACTGAGGGAATCGCCAAGAGTATTAATGGTATCGTGACAACAAGCGGGCTTTCTTTAAGATGAGAGCGGGTGTGCTCATCCATGCGTTCTTTTCCATGAAATACCAAAAAGAACATGCGAAAACTATATAACGCGGTAATAAATACGCCAAGTAACACTGCAATGTAAGCAAAGCCAGAGCCTGCTATTTCAGAATGTCCGACTGCTTCTATAATTGAGTCTTTTGAGAAGAAACCAGCGAATCCTGGAAAACCAATTAATGCCAAAGAGCCAATCAATGATGTGATGTAGGTAATGGGCATGTATTTCCGCAGGCCACCCATTTTCCGTATATCCTGCTCATGGTGCATAGCGATAATGACGGAACCCGCAGCCAAGAACAATAAAGCTTTGAAAAATGCGTGAGTCATTAAATGAAACAATCCGGAAGCATATGCTGAGGCACCTAATGCAACCACCATGTAACCCAATTGTGACAGCGTTGAATATGCAACAACGCGTTTTATATCGTTTTGTATTAAGCCCAAGAATCCCATGAACAATGCGGTAATTGCACCAATGACCAGGACAACACTTAATGCAGTTTCGGATAATTCATATAGTGGTGACATGCGAGCCACCATAAATACACCTGCTGTTACCATTGTAGCTGCATGGATCAATGCTGATATAGGTGTCGGACCTTCCATTGAATCAGGTAGCCAAACATGCAAAGGCACTTGCGCCGATTTACCCATGGCACCGATAAATAACAAGATACATATCAGTGACATCACATTCCAATCCCAACCAGGAATGACTTGAATGGTTAAGTCTGCAAATTTACCTGATGCGCCAAAAACATCCGCATAATCCAAACTGCCAAAATACATCAGAATTACAGCTATACCGAGTAGAAAACCAAAGTCACCCACACGATTAACTAAAAATGCTTTTAAGTTTGCATATATTGCTGTCTCTTTCTTAAACCAGAAACCAATCAATAAATATGACACCAGGCCTACCGCTTCCCAGCCAAAAAACAACTGCATGAAGTTATTGGCCATAACCAGCATTAGCATGGAAAAGGTAAACAAGGATATATAACTGAAGAACCGTTGATAGCCCGGATCATCTTTCATGTAACCAATGGTATAGATATGCACCATCAACGAAACAAAAGTGACAACCACCATCATCATGGCAGTTAAACGGTCGACAAGAAATCCTACTTCAAAACTGATTCCATCGCTGAAGGCCCAAGTATAAACAGCGCCATTAAAAGCAGCACCGCCGTCCATGACGATATCTTTAAAAACATAAAATGAAAGCAAACAAGAAATGGCTACCCCGATATTGGTAACCCAATGAGCGCCTGCACGACCAATTTGTTTTCCAAACAAACCAGCGACAATCGAACCAATCAGTGGCGCTAATATTATGGCGAGATAGATATTTTCCATTTTTATACTCGAACCTAACCTTTTAAGGTATCTAAATCATCAACATTAATTGTTCGACGATTTCTAAATAATACAACCAGTATTGCCAAGCCAATTGCCGCTTCTGCCGCAGCAACTGTTAAGATAAAAAAGACAAATATTTGTCCTGCTGTATCACCCAAGTAATGTGAGAAAGCCACAAAATTAATATTAACAGCAAGCAGCATTAACTCGATCGCCATCAAAATAATAATGATATTTTTTCGATTCAGAAAAATACCCGCCATGCTGATGCAAAACAGTATTGCTCCTAAAATCAAAAAATGTGATAGCGAAATCATTCTATTTCCTCAAGCCAATTAGTCTGTGTTATTTTTTCTTTTCTGGAGCCATCTTAACCATACGTACACGATCAGCACGTTTCACGTGTACTTGATCTTCCACCTGAATAAATTTTGTATGTCGTTTTGGACGTAATGTAAGAGCAATTGCCGCGACAATGGCAACAACCAATATGATTGCTGCTAATTCAAATGGGTACACGTACTGTGTATAAAGAATTCTACCCAGTTCTTTGGTATTGCTGTAATCCGCCGCATGCATTGCAGGATCAGCGATTTTATCCAAACCAAATCTTTCTGGCCCAACAATCATGGAAATTTCAAGAACAATTACAATACCAATGATAATTCCTACTGGTAGATAACGTGTGTAACCTTCTCTCAACGAATCCAGATTATTGTCAAGCATCATCACCACAAACAGGAACAACACCATCACCGCGCCAACATAGACCAGGACTAAAGTGATGGCGAGAAACTCTGCCTCTAATAATAACCAAACACCCGCACTGGTGAAAAAAGCAAGTACAAGAAATAAAACCGCTTTAACCGGGTTGCGAATAGTTATTACCATCACGCTGGCAAACACGAGAATGATGGAAAAAAAGTAAAATAATGCTAGCTCAATATTCATTTGCTGTTCATCGCTCCGACTTATCTGAATGGCGCATCCGCTGCGCGATCTTCAGCAATCTGTGTTTCATATTTATCACCAATGGCTAATAATTTTTCTTTTGTCATAATGTTTTCGCCACGTTTCTCAAAGATATATTCAAATTCACGTGTTTCGACAATGGAATCCACTGGGCAGGATTCTTCACAGAAACCACAGTAAATACATTTGAATAAATCAATTTCATATTTGGTTGTTCGGCGAGTCCCGTCTTCTCGCTGCTCAGAATCAATCGTGATAGCCAGTGCCGGACACACAGCTTCACATAATTTACACGCTATACATCGCTCTTCTCCATTTGGGTAACGTCGCAATGCATGTAATCCACGAAACCGTGGTGACATTGGGGTTTTTTCCTCAGGGTACTGAACCGTAATTTTTTTAGCGAAAAAATATTTACCCGTTAGTTGCAATCCCTTGAGTAACTCCCAGAGAAATAGACTTCTTATATAATTTTTTGCTGCTTCAGCCATTTATCCTCTCCTAATCAAACCATGGTCCAAGCCCGGCGAGTATTGCTACGCCGAGTACAACGATCCAGACAATGGTAATCGGGATAAAGACTTTCCATCCCAAACGCATAATTTGGTCATAGCGGTATCGCGGGAACGTCGCTCGAAACCATAAAAAGAGAAACAGGAACACCGAAGTTTTTAATACCAACCAGACTAACCCTGGCACCCAGGCAAACATCGACTCTAAAACAGGAATTCCCTGAAAAGGCGATAACCAACCACCCAAGAACATCAATGACGTTAATAAAGAAATGAGTATCATGGCAGAGTACTCTGCCAAAAAGAACACAGAAAATGTCATAGAAGAATATTCAACATGGAAACCGGCAACGATTTCTGACTCACCCTCTGCCACGTCAAATGGTGCTCGATTGGTTTCTGCAACACCCGACAAGAAGTAAATCACAAACATTGGCAAAAGTGGAATCCAGAACCAATGAAATATACTCCCTTCTTGCGCTTGTACTATTTCTGTTAGATTTAAACTACCGCCGGCCATCAATACACAAACAAGCGCGAAACCCATAGCAATTTCATAAGAAACGATTTGTGCTGCAGACCGTAACGCGCTCAAAATCGCGTACTTAGAATTGGAAGCCCATCCCGCGATAATAATTCCGTACACACCCATCGAAGTCATGGCCAAAATGTAGAGCAGCCCTGCATCAATATCGGCAAGAATCAATCCTTCGTCAAAAGGCACAACAGCAAATGCAGCGATTGCCGGTATGAAAGCCAGCACTGGTGCCACAATAAATAATAGGGTGTTTGCGTTGGAAGGAATAATGGTTTCCTTCATGATCAATTTGAGCGCATCCGCAATGGGTTGTAATAAACCTCGTGGCCCAACTCGGTTAGGACCGATACGAACCTGAATATAACCGATGACTTTCCGCTCCGCCAACGTGATGTATGCGACAGCCCCCATTACTGGCAGCGCAATGGCTAGTATTTTTAAAACGATCCATATAATCGTTTGCAATGCTTCAGGAAGCACTGACAATAAATTATCGATGAAATCAAGCATTCGACGCTCTCACAGTGTCTTCCACATTTTCATTTGTTTGAGTTGTTTTTTCCAGGCTAACCTCAGATCCCTGAGCGCCTAAAGCACAACTAATGTTTGTGCCAGAAGGAATGGAAGCACAATTATCTGCAAGGCAAGCAATAATGCTAACAGTCGCAGAAACTTCCGAATCCCCTTGTTTTACTTTCACACAATCGCCATCTGTTAAACCAAGCCCACTTGCGGTCTTTTCTGATAAACCCACACAACTACTGGCTTTTGCATCAGAAGTAGCTTGTAATGCAGCGGCACGGCGGACAATGGAATCTCCACCATACATTGCTATTCCACCCACACTGACCAATGCATTTTTTGGCGAATCAAGTTTAATATCAGCGTCGATGTCATTTGTCGGTGTTGATTTGTCTTTCACATGGCTTTCAATTTCATCGAGTATGTCCTCCACACTCATGTAATCAAAACCCTGAGCTTCAAATAAATTTCCTATGACTCGCAATACTTTCCATGCTGGACGAGTTTCGCCTTTTGGTGGAACGCAACCATTAAAACTTTGCCAATCACCTGCCGCGTTAACAAATGTTCCTGCTGTTTCCACCGATGTCGCAATGGGCAACATCACATCTGCATAGTTTTTCATGGCATCAGATTGAAAAGCATTAAGTGAAACAACAAAATCCGCATTGCTCAAAGTGGATAAACTTTGTTGTGGATTTGCAGAATCAAATTCAGGTTCTATACCCATTAATACGAAAGCATTCAATCCTTCAGACAGCATCTGCCCTGCGCTCAACCCATTTGCGCCTGCCGCTTTACCCGCAGTTATTCGATGAGGTAGAACACCAGCGATACTTGCCCCGGAGGCATTAGCACCATCTGTTAAATATCCCAGCTTGGCGCCAGTTATTTTTGCCAGCGCACTTGCTAGAGCTTCCAATGTAGAAGCATTAGTATGATTGATTACCTGGTTGCCCAATAATATTGTGGATTGTGTTCCGTCGATCAACGAGTTAGCTATTGCTTTATGTGTCGCGTTTGGTGTTGTTTTCGCAATGGCTTTTTGGATTGGGCTCGGAATTTTTGCTGATTTTTTTGCCCCGGCAGCCGCTGCAACAATAGCGACCAACTCTGACACCATTAATGATTGGTGGGTTGCAATATTAGCTAAAACTGGAAAACGAAAATCATTCGCAGCGGTATTAAGAAACGAAATTGACGCTCCTTTTAATGCGGCTTTTCGTAATCGATGTCCTGCAATTGGTTGATCTTTTCGAACATTCGATCCAATTAACAATGCACTATCAGTTGCTTCTAGATCAGATATGCTTTGGCCGAGTGATTGAAAAACTGATTGTTTCTCTTGATGGCTATAATCCTGTTGCCGCAATCGAAAATCAATATTATTGACGCCTTGACTGCGAGCCAATTTTTGAAATAAATATTGTTCTTCCGTTGTTGAATTTGGAGAAGATAGAAATCCAACTTTATCTGTCGACTCGTTTAATGCTTTGTTCAAACCGACAAACGCTTTGTTCAGTGCAGTTTCCCAATCAGTGGTCTGCCACTGCCCGTTTTCCTTAACCATAGGTTGAGTTAAACGATCTTCGCTATTTAAACCTTGATAGCTAAAACGATCACGGTCTGAGATCCATGTTTCGTTAATGTCTTCGTTGTCTTGGGGCACAACACGTTTTACTTCACCATGTTGAATATGTGTATGAATGTTTGATCCAATACAGTCATGAAATGCAATGGAATCACGTTGTTGTACTTCCCATGATCGAGTTGAAAATCGAAATGGTTTTGAGGTTAAAGCACCAACTGGACAAAGGTCGATAACATTACCTGACATTTCAGATTCAACAGCATGCTCGATATATGTCCCAATTAGCATGTGCTCGCCACGGCCTGTTGCGCCGAGTTCTTTGATGCCGGCGATTTCTTCGCCAAATCTCACACAACGTGTGCAATGAATACAACGAGTCATTTCGGTGGAAATTAATGGACCTATGTATTTATCGGGCACAACCCGTTTTATTTCGCTATAACGAGATACATCATTACCATAACCCATTGCAACATCTTGCAATTCGCATTCACCACCTTGGTCGCAGATAGGACAATCCAACGGGTGATTGATTAACAAAAATTCCATCACGCCTTTTTGCGCGGAGACAGCACTTTTTGATTTTGTACTTATTTTCATGCCTTCTGTAACAGGCGTTGCACAGGCAGGTAATGGTTTTCGTGCCTTCTCGACTGAAATTAAACACATACGACAGTTGGCAGCGACCGATAATTTTTTGTGATAACAAAAACGTGGAATATAAATTCCCGCTTCATCAGCTGCTTCGATAACCATCGCACCATCTCTGGCTTCTATCGGTTGATTATCAATTTCTATTTTAACCATGAGTTTATCCTGTCCGCCTTATACCATGCACTTGCGATGATCAATATGGTATTGAAATTCATCACGGTAGTGTTTGATAAAACTTGCAACGGGCATCGCTGCAGCATCACCTAATGCACAAATGGTGTGGCCTTCAATTTTATTAGAAACATCTACTAGTAAATCCAGGTCTTCTGATTTGCCTTTGCCATGTTCAATTCGATGAACGACCCGAGATAACCAACCCGTGCCCTCACGACATGGCGTGCATTGACCACATGATTCTTCGTAATAAAAATGTGAGATACGCGCTAACATTTTTACCATGCAGGTTGTTTCATCCATGATGACTACTGATCCCGCACCTAACATGGAGCCATGTTTAGCAATTGAATCGTAATCCATGGTGACATCCATCATAATGTCAGCAGGTAATACGGGTGTTGATGAGCCGCCAGGAATTACTGCTTTAAGCTTTCGACCATCCAACATACCGCCGGCCATTTCTAATAATTCCGGAAAAGGTGTACCCATTGGCACTTCATAATTACCCGGTTTATTTACGTGACCTGATACAGAAAATATCTTGGTGCCACCGTTATTGGGTTTGCCCAAATCTAAAAACCACTGACCGCCATTTCGCATGATGTCAGGTACTGATGATAATGTTTCTGTGTTATTTATCGTGGTAGGTCGACCATATAATCCATAACTCGCAGGAAATGGGGGTTTGAATCGGGGTTGGCCTTTTTTACCTTCGAGGGATTCAATAAGCGACGTTTCTTCACCACAAATGTAAGCACCGCCACCAACATGACAATGCAATTCGAAATCAATGCCCGATCCCATAATATTTTTACCGATAAGACCAGCTGCTCTTGCTTCTTCCAACGCTGCTTCAAATCGTTCAATGGGTTCGTAAAATTCGCCACGTATGTAGTTATATCCCGCTGTTGCTCCAATGGTATAACCAGCGATTGCCATACCCTCAATTAAAGCATGTGGATTGTATCGTAATATATCTCGATCTTTGAATGTACCTGGTTCACCTTCGTCAGAGTTACAAACAATATATTTCTGACCTTCGGTATTACGTGGCATAAAACTCCACTTCAATCCCGTCGGAAATCCTGCACCACCACGGCCACGCAATACAGATACTTTAAGTTGAGCGATGATCTCATCCGGCTCAGTTTTTTCTTTTAATATTTTTTTCCACGCCGCATAACCATCGTTTTTCATGTACGTGTCTAAGGTCCATGATTTATCTTGATCTAACGTGCGAAAACAAACCTCGTTGGTCATCAAAAGCTCTCTGTATTATTTAATCGCATCGAGAATCTCATCCACTTTCTGTGGTGTAAGATTTTCATAATATTTTTTATGCAGTTCCATCATTGGCGCGCCACCACAGGCACCCAGGCACTCGACTTCTTTTAAGGTAAATTTTCCATCTTCAGTAGTTTCACCTAAATCCACACCTAATTTATTTTTAAGATGTGCAACGATGTCTTCACTGCCTCTCAACATACAAGAAATATTGGTACAAATGCTGATTTTATTTTTTCCGACTGGATTTAGCTCAAACATTGAATAGAAAGTCGCAACTTCGTACACCGAAATATTTGGCATTCTTAAATATTCAGCAACTGCATCCATTAACTCGTTTGTTAACCAACCATCATAGGCTTCTTGTACAATGTGCAGAGCAGGTATAACTGCAGATTGACGTTGCTCTTCCGGGTATTTTGCAATCCAAACATCAATTTTTTTCAGAACATCAGCCGATAATTTTGTAACCTCGCTCATTATCGATCCACCTCACCAAATACGATATCTTGTGTACCAATAATCGCGACCACGTCCGCCAACATATGCCCACGTGCCATTTCATCCAGTGAAGCAATATGGGTAAAACCCGGCGCTCTGATTTTCATCCGATACGGTTTATTCGATCCATCAGAAATGAGATAAACCCCAAACTCACCTTTAGGATGCTCCACAGCAGCGTAAGCTTCGCCTTCCGGTACGCAATATCCTTCCGTAAACAATTTAAAGTGATGGATCAATGATTCCATATCACCCTTCATATTTTCACGTTTGGGCGGTGCAACTTTTTGTTCATCCAACATAACCGGGCCAGGATTTTTTCTTAACCAACTAATACATTGTTTGATTATGCGATTTGATTGACGCATTTCTTCGATTCGAACCAGATAGCGGTCGTATGTATCGCCAGTTACCCCAACCGGAATGTCAAAATCCAATTTATCGTAAACTTCATAAGGCTGTTTTTTACGAAGATCCCATTCGATTCCGGAGCCACGTAACATGGGACCAGTAAATCCCAACTGCATAGCACGTTCGGGCGTTACTACACCTATTCCGACTGTTCGTTGTTTCCAGATTCGGTTTTCAGTTAACAACGTTTCATATTCGTCTACGTAATTAGGGAATCGATTAGTAAAATCTTCTAGAAAATCGAGTAACGAGCCCTGGCGATTTTCATTTAATTTTGCAACTTGTTTTGCGTTATGCCATTTAGAGGGTTTGTAATGTGGCATTTTTTCTGGCAAATCGCGATAGACACCACCTGGCCGGTAGTATGCTGCATGCATACGTGCGCCTGATACCGCCTCGTAAGCATCCAATAAATCTTCGCGTTCTCTAAAGGCATATAAAAAGATTGTCATGGCCCCAATATCCATGGCATGCGCGCCTAACCACATACAGTGATTTAAGATACGGGTAATTTCGTCAAACATTACACGAATATATTGGGCACGTACTGGCGCTTCGATACCGAGCAGTTTTTCAATTGACAGAACATAACCGTGCTCATTCGCCATCATGGAAACATAATCAAGACGATCCATGTATCCTATACTTTGATTAAACGGCTTATGTTCTGCAAGTTTTTCTGTACCGCGATGCAACAAACCAATGTGTGGATCAGCACGTTCGATAACTTCGCCGTCCATCTCGAGAACTAAGCGCAATACGCCATGTGCTGACGGATGTTGTGGTCCGAAATTAAGGGTATAGTTTTTAATTTCTGCCACGATCTACTCCTTCTCTTCCGACGTCATATACCGGTGATCGTCGCGAATGACTCGTGGCACCAATGTTCTTTCTTCAATACTGACGGGTTCGTATACTACTCGTTTTTTCTCATCGTCGTATCGCACTTCTACATGACCAATGAGCGGGAAGTCTTTTCTAAATGGATGACCAATAAATCCATAATCTGTCAGGATTCGACGCAAATCAGGATGACCTTCAAAAATAATTCCAAACAAATCGAATGCTTCTCTTTCAAACCAGTTTGCACATGTCCACACACTCACCACCGAATCCAATCGGGGCATGTCTTCTTCAACAAAAGCACGGATTCGCAAACGCATGTTGTGTTTGTAAGAAATTAAATGATAAACAACGGCAAATCTAGGCTGCGTCCACTGATGACGTTTGTCTTTACTGCTAACGCGGCCGCGACTGAAGCCAGTTTCAGTTGCCGCTTCTGTACTCCACTCAGTATCACCATAGGCAATATAATCAACACCGCAAATATCAATTACTTGTTCAAAAGAAAATTTTTCTTCGTTACTCAGTGCTTGACACACTTCTAAGATATCTTTGGAGGGAACGACAATTGTCACTTCACCCGATGATGATAAGTCACAAGATTGTAAAGTAGAACCGAATCGCGCTTGTAGATTTTCAATTAATTGTTGTTGTGATTTTGCCATGAATCAGTCTCAAGTCCGCGCAATGGTATTGGTACGTTTGATTTTGTTTTGTAATTGGATAATGCCGTATAACAAAGCCTCTGCTGTTGGTGGACAACCGGGCACGTAAATATCAATTGGCACAATTCGATCACAGCCACGTACGACAGAATATGAGTAGTGGTAATACCCACCACCATTGGCACATGATCCCATAGAGATAACCCAGCGAGGTTCAGACATTTGGTCGTACACTTTTCTAAGCGCTGGCGCCATTTTATTTACCAAGGTTCCTGCAACAATCATTACATCGGATTGTCTCGGGCTTGGTCGAAAGATCACACCAAACCTATCAAGGTCATAACGTGACGCGCCTGCATGCATCATCTCTACAGCACAACAGGCCAAACCAAATGTCATTGGCCACATAGATCCTGTTCTTGCCCAGTTAATGAGATAATCTGCAGAGGTGGTAACGACACCTTTTTGAAGAACGCCTTCTATTCCCATTCCAGGGCCCCTTTCTTCCACTCGTAAATAAAGCCAATAACGAGGATGGCCAAAAATACAAACATTCCAATAAATCCAAACCAACCAATTTCAGTGAGCACAATTGCCCAAGGAAATAAAAATGCGATTTCTAAATCAAAAATAATAAAAAGGATGGCAACAAGATAAAAACGAACATCAAACTTGAGGCGGGAATCTTCAAAGGGCTCGAATCCACATTCGTATGTAGAGAGCTTTTCGTCATCGGGATTTTTCGGCGCTACCAACATGCTGATCGCAATTGGAGCCGCGCCAAAGACAACGCCCAAGACAATAAATACCAGAATTGGCAAATAGTTTTCTAACACAATCCCCCCTCAAAGTGCCGTATGGTTTTTATTCAGCACTTCAAATGTCATCCTACAAATTAATCTGTAAACTTTTTGTTCGCCTAAGATCAATTTTACGAAGCAAGCAGTCTAGAGTAGTCAGCAGCTTTCTGTCAACCCACAACATTCAAATAGAATACCCATATAATCATGTACTTATGGATAATTTAAAATAATTCTAACGGGTATTTTTTGTGGGATTTATTACATATGGTGCCGATGGCCGGAGTCGAACCGGCACAGCTTGCGCCACTGCCCCCTCAAGACAGCGTGTCTACCAATTCCACCACATCGGCTAATAAAAATCAGAATGATTATTCTGGAGGTAATTCACTCACAGGTGTTTCAACTGGTGTTGTAGGAACATCAGCTTCTGGCACCACTGGCACATCAGCTGGTACAACAGGCATGTCTGCTGGCACATCTGGTTCTGGCTCAACAATCATTGCAGGTGCAGCATCAATCGAATCTACCACACTGCTTGACGTGTTCGCTTGACCAGAGAAATAGGCCAAAGTCAAACTTGTTAAAAAGAAAACTGTTGCGAGCACTGCCGTGGTACGCGTAAGGAAGGTACCTGAACCTTGTGCGCCAAACACCGTTTGAGACGCGCCACTGCCAAAGGCTGCCCCCATATCAGCGCCCTTACCTTGCTGAATCAAGACCAAAGCAACTAACGCCACGGCAATGCCGATGTGTACCATAACCAATAATGTATCCATATTCTTATCCTGCTGCTTCACAGATGCTGATGAATTCATCGGCTGCCAATGAGGCTCCACCTATCAATCCACCATCAATATCTGCTTGCGAAAATAATTCTTTTGCGTTGGCTGCTTTTACACTGCCACCATATAAAATCTGCACATTCTCGGCAACAGCCGCATCTTCTTCTGCGATCCACTGCCTAATAAATGCATGTACAGCTTGTGCTTGTTCCGGCGATGCTGTTTTACCGGTACCAATTGCCCATACTGGCTCGTAAGCAATCACTGAGTTCGTTAGCGCTTTTACACCCGCTAAATCAACCACCGCTTTTAATTGCCGTTGGACAACCGCTTCGGTATCCCCAGCTTCTCGTTCTTCTAACACTTCACCTACACAAAGTATTGGCGTTACTTCACCTTTTTGTGCGGCAACAAATTTTTCAGCGACTATTTGGTCCGACTCGCCATATAAAGCTCGCCTTTCGGAGTGACCAATAATTGCGTATTGGCAACCAATATCTTTAAGCATTGATACGGAGACTTCACCGGTATAGGCGCCCGATTCTTCTTTTGCAACGTCCTGGCTACCATAGGCAATATTGCGACCAGAAAGCATTTCTGACACTTCTGATATGTATACGGATGAAGGACAAACAACGACTTGTGCGCTTTTCACGCGACTCATACCATCAATGATTCCACTAATGAGAGTTTTTATACTTGCTCTGGAACCGTTCATTTTCCAGTTTCCAGCAACAAATGGCTTCCGCATCGTATTCCCCAGGTTGTAAAAAGCAGGCAATATTAGCGGGGGATATGAAAAAAATCAAATAGTTCATGGAAAATGTGTGTTTTTCTTTCAGGCAAAAAAACACAAAGATAAATTTCAACCGTAATTAACGATAAACCTGCGACTATAATAAGTATAACGCCTGCTTTTCCAGCAAACCGATCTTATTTCAATGCGCCTTCAACCACCTCTGCTAACTCCTTAGCGAACATATCGACTTCAACAGGATCACGACCTTCCACCATAACGCGCACAACGGGTTCAGTGCCAGAAGGACGCAATAATACGCGGCCTTTGCCAGCGAGTCGCTCTTCAACTTTAACAATTGCGGCATTTATGGTGTCGTTATTCGATAAATCTGTTTTTTTCGCCATACGTACATTTATCATGGATTGAGGGTATTTACGCATTCCAGATTTTAATTCGTGCAATGTCCTGCCAGATTCCTTCATTGCAGCAACAACCTGTAACGCAGAAACAATTCCATCACCGGTTGTTGTTCGATCCAGGCAGATTATGTGGCCCGAGGGTTCTCCTCCCAACTTCCAACCTTTTTCCTTCAACAATTCGATGACATAACGATCGCCAACTTTTGCACGTGCAAAGGGAATATCATGCTCTCCCAACGCCAACTCCATTCCAATATTCGTCATGACAGTGCCAACCACGCCACCACACAACTGTCCTTGATCTTTACGTGACTTGGCAATAATAAAAAGTAATTCGTCGCCATCAACTACTTCCCCTTTATCATCGACCATCATGACACGGTCGCCATCACCATCAAAAGCAACACCAAAATCAGCGCCATGCTTCAAAACTTTTTCTTGCAGCGATTTAGGTTTGGTCGAACCACATTCCGCATTAATATTTAAACCGTCGGGCTCAACACCAATTGCAATAACTTCAGCACCTAATTCTTTAAACGTACTCGGACCAACAAAATAAGTCGCACCATGAGCACAATCAACAACGACTTTTAATCCGCGCAATTCCATTTGCATTGGCACAGTCGATTTGCAAAATTCGATGTAACGTCCACCCGCATCAACTATACGCAGCGCTTTGCCTAATTCGCCAGAACCTACGGTCGACATTTTTGCGTCAATTAAGTCTTCAATTTCAAACTCAATATCGTCAGGCAATTTGGTGCCTTCTGCGGAAAAAAACTTGATGCCATTGTCGTGATAAGGGTTGTGCGATGCACTGATAACGATGCCAGCGTTAGCATGTAAAGTTCGTGTTAGGTAAGCTATAGCGGGCGTAGGCATTGGACCCAGTAATCGCGCATCAACACCTGCCGCAGAAAGCCCTGCTTGCAGAGCTGACTCAAACATATAGCCGGAAATTCGAGTATCTTTTCCAATCACCACTTTGCGTGCACCGTGTTTGGCAAGTGCGCAACCCGCTGCCCAACCAAGCTTAAGCATGAACTCGGGGTTTATTGGGTGCTCCCCAACCAAACCACGTATTCCATCTGTACCAAAATACCGTTTACTCACAACATGCTCCTTTTATTCTGCTTGTTGTAACGCCTCGCACAATTTTACAATTTGTAAAGTTTCCCTTACATCATGTACACGTACAATACTTGCACCCTTCATAATCGCCATGGTTGCCAGCGCCAAACTACCATGCAAGCGTTCTTCCGTTTCTAAATTCAATAATTTACCCAACATTGATTTGCGGGATAAGCCCACCAGAATGGGGTATTTCGTACTCGTTAATTGATCCAGATGTTTCAATAACGATAAATTGTGATTTACTGTTTTTCCAAATCCAAATCCAGGATCCAACCAGATGTTTTTCTTTTCTATTCCGTGTTGCACACAAGATTCAGCACGTTCATTTAAAAAGCTCAGCACATCATCCACAACATTTTCGTAAACCGGATTTACTTGCATGCTTCTGGGCTCACCCAACATATGCATTAAACAAACAGGCACATTGAGATCTGCGGCAGTCTGCATTGCACCGGGCATTTGCAAGGCACACACATCATTAATAATATCTGCCCCACCTTGGATTGCTGCACGCATAACATCAGATTTACTGGTATCAATGGAAATTTTTACATCGGATTGTTGACGTATTGCATTAATGACGGGAAATACCCGATCAATTTCTTCATCAACACTGACAGGCGTGGCGCCCGGTCGCGTTGATTCACCACCAATGTCTATGATGGTCGCGCCTTGTTTCTCTATTGAGAGCGCTTGCTTGACCGCATTCTCAACTAACGTGTATTTACCGCCATCAAAAAAAGAATCTGGTGTGACATTTAACACACCCATGATTTTCACAGAATCTTCATTCATTGTGTTTTATTTTATAAAATAACGATTGTACAAACGAAAAAAACTGACAGGAGTTTTTTCTCCGTGTCAGTTTTTTTCATAATTAATTAAAGCTAATTAATGCTGATTAACCGTGCCGCCGATGCCAGCATCTGGTTTCTTTTTCTCGTCAGTTTTAGAACTTTTATCCGAAGTATCTGAACCAGAATCGTCATCCAAATCAGACTCATCCCAATTACTCGGCTCACCTGGTGGATTACCTGCCATAATGTTATCAATCTGACCTCGGTCAATGGTCTCGTAATGCATTAAGGCTTCCGACATCGCATGCAATATATCCATCTTATCAGTTAATATGGACTGAGCTTTCGCATAGTTAGTATCAATAATATGTCTAACTTCCTCATCAATAGTGTGAGTTGTTTCATCAGACACATTTTTATGTTGTGTAACCGATCGACCCAGAAATACTTCACCTTCATCTTCAGCATAAACAAGTGGGCCCATCTTGTCAGATAATCCCCATTTGGTGACCATATTTTTAGCAATTTCAGTACTGCGTTGAATATCATTAGACGCGCCAGTAGTGACAAAATCAGCACCAAAAATCAGCTCTTCAGCAATTCGTCCACCAAATAAACTACATATTGAAGACTCGAGACGTTGTTTACTGTAGCTGTAACGATCTTCTTCAGGTAAAAACATAGTCACACCCAATGCTCGCCCCCTTGGAATGATGGAAACTTTATAAACTGGGTCGTGGGATGGCACCGTTAGGCCAACAATTGCATGTCCTGCTTCGTGATATGCCGTAAGCTTTTTCTCGTCTTCACTCATCACCATGGATTTCCGTTCTGCACCCATCATGATTTTATCTTTAGCTCGTTCGAAATCTAACATGTCGACCAGTTTTTTGTTTGCGCGTGCAGCAAATAATGCGGCTTCATTAACAAGGTTTGCTAGATCAGCACCGGAAAAACCAGGTGTTCCGCGGGCTAATACTCTGGGTTTTACATCATCGGCGAGCGGTACTCTACGCATATGAACCCGAATTATCTGATCCCTGCCTCGCACATCTGGTAACGGTACTGTTACTTGTCGATCGAATCGACCAGGTCTTAATAATGCAGGATCAAGCACATCTGGTCGATTGGTAGCGGCAATAACGATTACACCTTCATTACCTTCAAAACCGTCCATTTCAACCAATAACTGATTCAATGTTTGTTCGCGTTCATCATGACCACCACCCAAACCTGCGCCACGATGGCGACCAACGGCATCAATTTCATCGATGAATATAATACAAGGCGAATGTTTCTTTGCTTGCTCGAACATATCCCTCACGCGAGAGGCACCCACACCGACAAACATTTCAACAAAGTCAGAACCTGAAATTGTAAAAAATGGCACTTTGGCTTCACCAGCAATGGCTTTTGCCAATAAAGTTTTACCTGTGCCTGGTGATCCAACCATCAACACGCCACGTGGAATCTTGCCACCAAGCTTTTGGAATTTGCTGGGATCACGCAGAAACTCTACCAACTCCCCCACTTCTTCTTTGGCTTCTTCAACACCCGCCACATCTGCGAATGTCACTTTAATCTGATCTTCGTTAAGCAATCTTGCTTTGCTTTTACCAAAAGACATAGCACCACGACCGCCTGCACCACCCTGCATTTGACGCATGAAAAAGATCCACACACCAATCAATAACAACATGGGAAACCAGGAAATGAATATCTGCATGAGAAGGCCTTGCTGCTCAGGCGGATTAACGTCTATTGCAACGCCGTTGTCTAGCAAGTCACCCATCAATCCTGGATCACCAGGATTATAGGTTACAAATCGATCTCCCGAACTCTTTATGCCGTGAATGGTACGCCCTTCAATCGCAACCTTTGCAACTTGTCCGGTATTAATCTGCTGAATAAACTGGGAATATTCCATATGGCGAGAAGCGCCTTGGCGAGGTGCAAAATTATTAAACACCGACATCAATACAATGGCGATAACAACCCACAATATGATGTTTTTTAACATTTCGTTCACAAATTCATCCCCATTTTTTCATCTATTACGTAAGGTTTACGGCATTTGAGCGGTAAAAAATATAGTTTATTACAAGATTTTAACACTTAGAAGCGTATTCACAGCTAATGCTGAAAATTGAAGCATTAAAAGTCAATTAGAACGCGGTAGTTTAGCATGACTGTAGGATTAATTTAGCTTTCCTTTGCCAACAATGTACAACTCCCTGCTTTCATCTCGAGATGCTTTTGGCTTGCGATTCAGAACCTTGCTGAAAATCTTCCGAGCTGCATCTCTGAATTCGTCTAAACCTTGCCCTTCAAAAACTTTAACCACAAAATTACCACCCGGTTTTAACACTTGCCGTGAGAAGTCTAAAGCAAGTTCGGTTAAGTACATAGCGCGAGCTTGATCCACTGTACGAACGCCGCTCATGTTGGGGGCAATATCACAAATTACAAGATCCACCGCTTGGCCATCCAGGATTTTCATTAACTCGTCATACACTGCTTGTTCGCTAAAATCACCCTGCACAAATTCCACTTGGGCAAAATGATCCATAGGCAATAAATCCATTGCTATCAACCGGCCTTTCTCACCAATCATTGAAGAAGCAACTTGGCACCATCCCCCCGGCGCAGCACCCAAGTCAACCACACATATTCCAGGTTTGAGCAGCTTATCCTTGTCATTCAATTCCAACAATTTATAGGCTGCGCGTGATCGATATCCATCATTTTGCGCTTGCTTTACAAAACTGTCTTTAACATGGCGCTGCATCCATTGATTATTTTTTTGCTTAGACATTTTTATCCAATTTAGCCATCAAAGTCCTTACGCGATAGATCAACCAAAACATACTGAGAAATCCGTAAACAGCTAACAATATAATCTGCAACGCTTGCGAGTCTACAGAACCGGAAACGATAAAAATGAGAGAAAAACCAATTATCAGAATTATGCCCAATTCAAACTTTACTGGATTGAGCGGACTTGCAGCAATTGTGAAACCCGACGGATTTTCAGGTACACTGTCGCGTTTTGAATCGGTCAACGAATTACTCCTATGTCTATATCTACCAAACAAAATCAATTTCTTCGTGGTTTAGCACATAAGCTAAAACCGGTCATTATCGTTGGAAACGCGGGTTTAACTGAGTCTGTCATGGAAGAAATTAAGCTCACTTTGGACCATCATGAGCTGATAAAAGTCAAACTTAACGCCAACGATCGAGCACAAAGAATGGAATTTTGCCGAAATATTACCACAGAATGCGAGGCCCATCATGTGCAGTCCATTGGCCATATCGCGGTATTCTACAAGCCTAGCCGAAATAACAAAATTACCCTTCCGAAGTAGCACCTTAGGCGGCTTTCTAAACTTCTTCTTAAAATAATGGCGACTAAAGCCAGACCTAAGGCACGGCTGCCACTATTGTAAAATTCCGAAATAAACCTTATATAAGGATAATTCAGTATATTAATTGAAACTAATATAGCCATGAACTATCATAAAACATAAGCAAGCTCCATTACGAGGATTATCATTATGTCTACAATTGAATCAGACATTAGCAGCGAGATTGGCAAAGTTAAACGAGAAGAATTTGATCTTTGGTTCGAAGAACAGTTTGAAAAGAAAATGGCTGAGCGAGAAGCGGCTCACATACCTTCACTCTCCATAATTGCTACAAAAGGCACGCTGGATATGGCGTATCCACCTTTTATCCTGGCCTCTACTGCCGCAGCATTGGGCTGGAATGTGAACATCTTTTTTACTTTTTATGGCCTATCATTACTTAAAAAAGATTTGTCATTGGAAGTTTCTCCCTTGGGAAATCCTGCGATGCCCATGAAAATGCCTTTCGGTCCAGATTGGTTTAAGGGCATTGAATGGAATATTCCAAATGCAGTTAGCTCAAATATTCCCGGTTTTGAAAGTTTTGCCACATCGATGATGAAAAAAACTGTTGAAGGCAAAGGTGTTGCTAGCATTGACGAACTACGAGAATTAAGTCTTGAAGCCGGTGTAAATATGGTTGCTTGTCAAATGACAGTTGATTTATTTGGATTTAAACAATCTGAATTTATCCCTGAAGTTACTGAATGGGTAGGAGCAGCATCATTCCTGCCCATCGCTCAAAAGTCAGATGTAACTTTATTTATTTAATTAGTTAAGTTCGACTTTAACATTAAGAAGACCAAGTTAATTAACTTGGTCTTTTTGTTTATGGTTTTCTCAATCCAAAAAATAATAATAACAGACCAGAAATTACGGTGATCATATAAAGCACGGATGAAACACCGTGTAACATACCAAACTTTTTCGCATTTTCACTTCCTTCAACAATACCAAGGGCTTTCACTTCAGCAATCATCGGCTGGAGCACGAACATACTCATTGCAACCAGTGCGAGCATTAATAGTAAAAGCCAGCCTCGCCATTGTTTGAATAATGCGACACTTTGCTCCTTGTATCGCAACATTAATAAAATCCCACCACATACTAAACCGACAATGGTAACAAGATAAAACATTTCACCCGCTAAACTGCCAGCCAATTTTCTATCATCCAGTGTTTTAAACAAAATGGGCGTGGCAATGTAACCAATGCCAACCATACTGCCCACCCATAAGGAGAGTAATAACTGCTCGAGTCCTTCAAGTTTGCTCATTTGTTTTTCGCTCATAATTTCAAGTCATTTATTAAATCACTAATATCTTCTAATCCTACCGCAATTCGCACTAAGCCATCATCAATACCTGCATCAGCTTTTTGTTCATCAGTCAGTCTGCCATGAGTGGTCGTTCCAGGATGTGTAATTGTGGTTTTGGTATCGCCAAGGTTAGCTGTAATGGATAATAATTTTGTGTTATCGATTAACTCCCACGCCGCTTTTTTTCCACCTTTTAAAACAAAAGATAAAACGCCGCCAAAATCGCTTTGTTGAGATTTAGCTAGTTCATGCTGAGGATGGCTCACTAAACCAGGATAATTTACTTGAGAAACTGCATCTTGCGCTTCCAACCATTGCGCAAGTTGCAAGGCGTTTTCACTGTGAGCTTTCATACGAATTCGTAAAGTTTCCAATCCCTTTAAAAAAATCCAGGCATTAAATGGGCTCATAGTGGGACCTGCAGTACGCAAAAAACCATAGACTGATTGACCAACAACGTCTTCACTACCAATCACTGCACCGCCAATACAACGACCTTGTCCATCAAGATATTTGGTCGCAGAATGAATCACAATATCAGCACCCAAATCCAACGGTTTTTGTAATGCGGGTGTACAAAAACAATTATCCACTATTAGTAAAACATTTTTTGCTTTAGTTATTTCAGATAAGCGTTGTATATCGACAATCTCAGTTAACGGATTAGAGGGTGTCTCAAGAAACACAAATTTTGTTTTTGGTGTTATCGCTGCTTCCCAGGCATCATAATCGGTCAAGTCTACATAGGTAATATCCACACCAAATTTGGCAACAAAATTGTTAAACAGCATGACTGTTGAACCAAAAATCGCCTTTGATGAAATGATATGGTCGCCTTGTTCTAATAAGGCATAACAACTTGTCATAATTGCAGCCATGCCCGAAGATGTCGCAACACATCGCTCGCCACCCTCCAATAATGCTAAACGTTGCTCAAAAGTTCTGACAGTTGGATTAGTAAATCGTGAATATATATTGCCAGATTCTTCTCCAGAGAAAATCGCGGCTGCGTTCGCTGCCGAATCGAATACATAACTGGAGGTGGGAAAAATGGGTTCTGAGTGTTCAGATTCCTGAGTGCGAACTTGTCCACCCCTTACCGCAAGGGTGTCCAAGCCATAGTTATGTTTGTTGTTTTCAGTCATGCTAGCTCCTTGATATGTTCGTGTAAGAAGTTCGCGGGCGAAAAAAAACCCGCTCAGCATTCACTAAAGCAGGCATCTCCTCTTTAGCTGTATTTATATGGCGCCCGCAAGCTGTATCAAATCGGCGCGTGAAATAAATGTATTACAACAGAAGCCTGACGTCAATGGTTTGTGGCGCCTTTTTTCAATTTACGAATAAGAAATCTTCCCGGGTGCAGCAAATGAGCAATGTTTTCCGGCAGATGAATTGGTGAATTCGTTATTAACGATGTTAAATAATTAGCGGCGGCAAAACATGACACTAATCCCCGTGAACCATGTCCCGATGAAATATATAAACTCGGCAAATAAGTCGCGCTTTCAAATTTTTCGTGAAGTCGACCATGCTGTAGAGAGGTGTAATCTGATTGATAATTCAATTCATTGGGAATCGGACCCACAACAGGTAAATGATCCAGACTAGTCGTCCGAAAACTCACGCGACCTTTGAGGTCGTTGAGATCAATTTCTATTTTTTCGCCTATGATAGACTCCACACTTTGTATATTAGAAAGGTGATCTTGTTCGGAAACAAACTCATGATCTAAAAAATTGTATGTTGCCCCAAAGTGATGGCTGCCTTCCACTTCAGGAATCACATAACCGTTTTTACAAATGGGTAATTTCAACGACTTCATTACTTCCTGTGATGTAACTTCACTTAACTGACCTCGACTCTTAGTGAGGGGCAGAAATTCCAAATTGAGCAATCGTTTTGCATCATAACCGTTTGCAAAAATGATTGTCTTTGCTTCGGAAAGTAAACAATTCTTGTCATCATATAACCGCCAACAATCATTCTCTCGTTTAATCGTTTCAACAATACTATTCGTATTAACTTTAATATTTTTTTTATTTGATTCTAACAATACGTTGCATACTTGAAATGGATTGACGTAACCTGCTTGCGGAAATAACAGCGAATTATCTTTTATGTTTATCTGCGCTAAATCAGACGCCTGTTGACTAGAGAGAATTTGAATAAATGCGGCAGGAAGATCCAGAGCGTTTATTCGATCTAGTTTGCACTGATCCATTAACTGCAATACACCGGTTTTGAACCACAACAAGTTGGAATTACATTGCTTTAAATAATCGTAACAATCTATGGAATAAAAAAAACTGGAAAGATAAAATTGCGTTACCAGATTCATATCTAAACTAATTCTCGGCATAACAATTCCCGCAGGATTTCCAGATGCACCTGCGGCAATATCACTTTTGGCTTCGAATAAGACCGCACTAACATTACGCCGAGCTAACATCCATGCACAACTAAGCCCTGCTAAACCTCCACCAACGATGACGACCTCTTCAACATTTGGCTGGCGAGTGTTTTCTAAACTAAACCAAGGGTAATTTTGGTGATTATCACTGGAATCACCCACATACTTGCCACACAACATCTCTCTCTTTTTTCCGTAGCCTGGTTTTTTATGAATTTCAAAACCAACCGCTTGTAAATTTTTCCTGACCAAACTTGCTGCCGTAAATGTGGAAAAACGTGTGTTGTTTTTACTAAGCCTGGCTATTTGTTGGCAGACGTCATATGTCCACATTTCAGGATTCTTCGCAGGTGAAAACCCATCAAGGTACCAACAATCGACCTTTGAATTCATATTGACCAGCATAGGTAATACATCACCCAACATGAGAACTAATGTGATTCGTTCATTGAATAATGGTAAGACATAAAATCCTGGAAGATTTTCAGGGTACGCGTTTAATAGATCCTGGCTAATAGCTCCAAACTGCGGCCAATTTGACGTAGCTTTTTCCAAATCCTGTCGAGACAATGGATATTTTTCTACTGAAAAAAACGTGAGTTGTGCATTTTCATCTGCCGTCTTGATCCACCGATCAGCGGTTACTAAAAAATTAAGTCCAGTCCCAAAACCAGTTTCTGCAATAACAAAATTGGATTTACCTCTCCATAATTGGGGTAAGTCATTTTGCTGAAGAAACACGTACTCGGTTTCAGCCAAACCGTCAGCTAAGGAAAAGTAGGGATCGTTAAACTGCTTACTGGAGGGAACGGAAAATTGCCAAGATACATCTGCATTAGAAATTTTAGTCATGAATTCAACACAAAATACCCAGCATTCATGTGTTCAAGGATTTTTCAATCTCAACAATCAATTCACTTATCGTAAATGGTTTTGACAACACAGCTGAGGCGCCAAGCTTTTGCGCTATTTTTAAATATGAATCTGCATTACCTTTGTTGTAGCCAGACATTGCAATAACAGGTAGGTTTTTATCATTTGTTCTTAGCTCCATTAAAACTTCAACACCTTCTTTTTCAGGCATTACGATATCTGTAATGACTAAATCTGGAGAGAGCTCGGTAGCGCTACGCATTCCTTCGGAGCCATTATCAGCAAGAATTACCTCATAGCCCTGATCTGTTAATGCATCTCGCATGAACTCGCGAAATTGTTCATCATCATCAATCACCAGAAGTTTTTTCACACAATTTTCCTTTTCCTTCCGCTCATTAACCTATAACTTGTCATGATTCTAGTATAGATGTGACATTTCAGGTACTTCGTTCTGACGCTTGATTCAATAATCCCTGATAATTCAAAACCATAAGTCGAACCCTAACACACTTCAAGCAACAAAATTAATGCTTATCAATTGCCTGTACGTCGTTATTTTATATAACAAATACTTTTGCAGCACTTTTGGTTGATTCGCTCACCAACGATCAAAAGTACATTTGTGATCTTGATTCCATGATTCAACACCCAGAGTAATCATCCACGCTTATTAAGCAAAAATTGAAGCGTAAATGGGTTCAAATTTAATGACTAGAATAGCGATTAAAAATAGCGCAATTTGTCAGATTACGATAAACTGACCATCTAAGCTTCACTTCAGTTTTTGTGGCGACAATCAATGCATTACGCACGTTTTTAGGGAGCGAATAATGAAGTTACCAATTAATAAAAAAAACCAATTCAAACTCTCACCATTGGTTTTAGCATTAGCTGCGGCTACTGTGTCATTTCACACAAATTATGCTTTTTCGGCTGAGGAAATACCACCGGGGTTTTTCAAAACGCCAGACGGTAAAATTATGGCCAATAATCCTAATACTGCCGTTGCCCCACCCGGCTATTATTTGCGTAGGAATGGAACACTTATAAAACTTGATCCCGACCTCATGGATAATGCGCCAGCAGCACCCTCGGTGGATATCGCTGGCGGTGAGGTACCGGAAGGTTTTCATAAAATGCCTGATGGACAAATCATGGCAAACGATCCCGCAAACGCAGTAGCTCCTCCAGGTTACCACATTATGGGTAATGGCATATTGATGTCTAACTCGGGCGGGGATGGCGGCGGTGGTCATGCACATCACCATGGCGGTGGCCATCACGGTGCGGGTATGTGGATGTTCGACCTGAAATACAGCTTTATGCATATGAAAGACATGTTAGATACCACAACCAAGGTAACGGCAGCTGAATCAGTAAAAGCCACATCCGAATATAACTTTATGATGGCCCCCGTTGATATGAACATGCATATGTTAATGGGAATGGTTATGTATGGCGTAACTGACAAATTTATGTTGATGGGTATGGCTCATTACATGAAGAATGAGATGACTATGCTGACCCAAGATGGCACAAGTTCGAAAATGAACACCAGCGGAATTGCGGATACTGTCATTTCTGGCATGTTGCAAATACCTTACAAACTCACCTTAAATATTGGATTAAGTCTACCAACTGGCTCGATTAGTGAAGTTGGGCCGATGACTCACGCCAAAGGTGTTGTACAACAGGATGTTCGATACCCATATGGCATGCAATTGGGGTCAGGTAGTTATGATATCAAACATGGCATAAGTTATACGGACAGTAGTAAAGACATTGGTTGGGGTGGAAGTTATGAATACACATCCCGTTTGAACAAAAATAAGAACGATTATAAATGGGGAAATCTGTTTCTGGCGGACAGTTGGATTCGTTGGGATGTCACTAATCAATTCAACACTACTGCTAAACTTTCCTTACGTGTTTTAGGCGAAATGGAAGGTGCAGATCCTGTGCTTGAAGAGCAAAATTCTCCAGCAGGTTTTAGTATGATGTCACCAGCTATGTCAGCTAAGAATTACGGTGGCCGACGGCTGGATTTTGGGCTAGGTGCGAAATACACAATCTCTGCTTATAGTGTTTCTGGTGACTTTTCCATGCCAGTTTATCAAAATTTGTGGGGACCACAAATGGCAACAAAATGGATAGCGAGTCTAAATGTCGGCGCAATGTTTTAAAAGCATGTGAATTAATTTCATCTACATTGATGAAGGCAAAAAAAATCCCGGCAATTGCCGGGATTTTTTTATTCTCCTAATTTTATTTTATTCTATTGATCTTGCACCACCCATATATTATGCATAGTAGTCGCACTTGTATTGCTGTACTGATCCCAGGCAATACTCACCTTGTCCTGACCACCAATCACAATCCTTGGATTAATCGCGACGACATTGTTAGTTATGTCATACTCAGCAAGCATATCCGGCATGTGTGCCCACTCACCTTCAGCTGGCGCCTTATTCACATAAACTCGACTTAAATCTCCGACCCAAACAGCGAAAGTATCTCCCATACTATTTATCGCAAAGCTGATTTCACTTTCCATGTCAGTATTCATACCACCAACTTCAATTGGTGTTGCCCAATGCAAGGATTCATTACCAGTCACTGAGTCTACCATGATATGAGCAGTTGACGTTTTATACCGAAGCACACTGTTACCGTTCTCATCGAAACCTACCTCACTCCAAGCAACCATAAACTGACCCGATTCGCCCATTATAATTTGGATATCATCTCGGTCAGCCAATACAACACCGTCGTTGGCCATTTTATGATTGATATTTGGATATCGCGTCCAAGTGTTGTCATGTCGTATCACGTAGGCATCAATCGTATGACTATCCAAGTCATCAGCGTCAATTATCACTTTATGATGTCCACTACTTGCCATTTTCGCATGCGCAGTGCGAATACCCGCTGGTCCATCTGAAATTGAAGACCAACCCTGCATTGCAACATAAGATGCCATTTTCACATCAAAGCCACCCACAGATGGATCTCCATTACTTACTAACCAAGTCGAGTGAACGTCACCATCACTATCAATATAATGTGGTGAAAGTATTTTTTCATAAGCCACTGACAACGATTCAGTTTCACGCCACTCGCTTGTATTGTCCATAACCATAAAGTGTTTAGCGTTAATGTTCGCATCAAAGCTATTAGTTGGCTGTTCAATCCAAACCACGGTTATCATTCCTGTTTCGTTCGTAGCAATCTGAATATTATCCGCAGCTATATTCGCTGGAACATCTGGAATTTGAATTTTACTCCAACCAGTATTCTCAACATATCGCGCGAGATATAACATATTACTATCACGAACGAGACTATATAAGTTTCCAGACAATGACACCGCATTCAGAGTCTCCAACCGCGCGCTTGTGGACAAATCGTCAAGCACCATAGATTCAACCATTAGATCAGTCCAATTCATTCCATCGGCACTCATAACAACATGATTAGATGCAGACATTACATCGCTACCATTATTGGAACTTGTACTCGTCACCGCGAGTTTGACGCTGGTTACGCCCATTGAATCCATAACAATTACCGGCTCATGACTAAACTCACTGCTTGAAATATTGTTTTGCATTAAGTGAATTGCTTGAACAGGCGTCGTCCAATCAACATTTGTCGGTGTGTTTCCAGTATCTCCTGTCCCTGTATCACCACCTGTCCCATGATCATGTCCATCGGATCCGGAGCCTGTACCTGTCATCACCATTGCATCTGCAATAGATGTCAGGCGATTTGTGCGATAAATATTGATCATATCGTTTGATGCATCAGTTATTTTCACGGCCCAAACCATTTGCGGCACATTAATTTCATCATGAATCAACGATAAACCTTGCACCATTCCATCTGCGTTTGGCACTGATTGAATTAATTCTTTTTGCGACCAACCCGTATTGGTCGATATTAAATGGCTAGCAATTATTTGTGTACCAGCCGCATTGGCTTCTTTCCAAATGACAGTCGCATCATTATCACTATTAAGCGCTGCAATCGCACCTGCAGCATCAGCATCCATAGCAACATGTGCAATGTGCTCGTTATCATGCCACATGCCAGGCATATAACGTTTAGTAGTAATAATATTCATTAGACCGCTAGTATTATTGGCTGTCATTGCAGAATTAGTTTCCACCCAAGCCAATAACATGTGGCCATTTGCATTGCTCACAACACTTGCGGGTGTTATTTGGTTAATTTCTGCAGCAGCATTATCCAGTCTTACTGGCATTTGCCAACCGTTATTGTTGGCGACATCCCAAGTGCTAAAGATGCTCCCATCTTGTTGAGTAAAAATGACATTCATACCATTTTTATTAAACATGCCAGATACAACTTTATTTAACATCATGTCATGGGCATGGATTTCAGAATTTGTACTCCACAAATTTGTTGTCGTGGTCGTAGGAGAATACATAGCAGTTTGCAGTGTTCTGTTGGTAACTGTTTCTCCATTCACAACTTCATCCATTTCCTCTATCCACATAACTTGAATATCGTTATTAGAATCAACAGCGGCTAAAAGCATGTGATTCATAATTCTGGGAACGCCAGCGTCCATTCTATGCATGGTATCTTCAGTAACTGTCGCCCATTTATTTGCTGCTGTTCGTTTATAAACTCGCAGCCCAAAACCACTTGTCATCGGCACCTCAAGCACCATATACACTTCACCATTTCCATCACTCAACACGATAGGTTTAACACCAGTCGCCACAAGATCAGGTAATGCATCACCAGGAGAGGAGACATTCGCCTGGTTATTCATAAAATGACCCATGCTACCCTCAAATTCGCTTGAGAAGATTCCAGAACCGTTTTTCCAAGTTGCTACTCCGCTACCACCGCTTGGATAGAGCCAAAACATAGCGTCAATGCCAGTATCAAGGGTATATAACGAAGGTACAAACATACTGCTTTCTGAATCCGACCATGTATAAACACCAGAACCATCTCCCGTTGCTTTTACAACAGTAAAATCATGTTTGGCATATAACATATTGCTAGAATGTTCAGACAAAATATTCCAATGGGCAAATAGATTCCCATCCATATTCTTCTGTAACACAGGATTCATAACCTTGGATTGATCAGCAACTGCGATAGTTGTCATTTGAATATTTGTACTTGAACTCCAGAGATCAGCAACAGGCATCATATCCATTCCATCTGCTGTGCTGTTGCCTGCATCCGTTCCATCACCCGTAGTAGTTCCATCACCCGTAGTAGTTCCATCACCCGTGGTCGTTCCATCACCCGTGGTCGTTCCATCACCCGTAGTAGTTCCATCACCCGTAGTAGTTCCATCACCCGTAGTAGTTCCATCACCTGTAGTCGTTCCGTCACCCGTTGTCGTTCCATCACCACCAGTATGATTATGATCGGTACCAGAAGAAGCTGTGCCATCAAATGACATCGTTCGGCCTGAAAGCATTAAAGCGATGGCATCATTAGTTGCATCTGAACTTTTAACTGCCCACACAGCCTTGGTTATACCGTTAGCATCTTTTCCTAAGGCTAATGCGCTAATGTTTCCATCAGCTGCTGCCACCATGCTCACTTCTTCAGGTGTTAGCCATGCATCTCCATCCATTGCCATATGACTGATATAAACATGCTCTGCATTAGCATTAGATTCCACCCAACTTAGGGTTGCTCCACCATGCATACCCATATCAACAGCAAGTTTTGAAACCGTTGATTCCACATCAACATGCTTGACTTGCACTACATCGGACCATCCTGCTAGTGAATATTGTCTAACAGCAACCATATGCATCAATCCAGCAGCCATATTGTCATTAGTTTCCACCCAACCAACAATTACATCACCATGATTGTTATGTGAAATTACAGGTGTTGAAATCACATTCATAGCAGCATTAGTACTATTCAGTTGCATGGGTTGAGCCCAACCCGTTAACGCAGAATAAACAATGGAATTTAAGGTGTGAGAAGATCCATCGTTTTCATGCAAAATTAAATTTAAATCTTTGGTATTCATCGACATGGCTAAAACACCGGACACTAAATTATCAACATTAATCATGTCGTGCGTAGCGATATCTGAATAACTTCCCCACTGACCTGTGCCATCATCCGCAATAGTGTAGGTCGCTGTATGCAAGGAAACCGCCCCATCATGCTGCTCAAACCAGACAGCGCGTATGTTATCTTGGCCATCCACAGTGGCAACCAGAAAATGATTTAATACACTTACTGCAGTAGGACTACTCATTCGGTGAAGTGAATCCCCTGTAGACCAAACATCTCGTTCAGTGCGTTTGTAAACTGTCAAACCAAATCCACCAGACATTTCGGTTTCCATTAATAAGTAAACCTGCCCCTCGGAAGTTTCCAATAGTTTGTGGCCGAATCCATTGGCTAATTCAGCACTACCCATAAAATGCCCATGTTCGCCCATAAATTCGCTAGTTAAAGTCGCGTTATCAGCTTTCCAAACGGCGATGCCGTTGCTGTGTAAAACATTACTGGCACTTTCAGCTCCATGAGTTACAGTAAATTGCACATCAGACGCGGACGCTGTGAAGCCAACGGGCTTAAACATTCCACTCGTTGGATCCGACCACGTCATGGCACCAGAACTATCCATTGAGCCGCGTATCAAATTAAATTCTTGTTGCATTTCACCAGTATCTGAAGGATTGGAAAAATTGCTCCATTGAATGAATTGCATGCCATCATCAGCGATAAAGTGCTGAATGTCGTTTACAGACATTTGACTAGCCACTGGCATACTCGCTGAGCTTAATGCAGCTGCAGTTGACCATTCACCCGTTTGTGCATTATTTCCATTACCCGTATCAGGATCGGTAGTGGTGTTGTCACCCGATGAATCGTTTGATCCACCTGTAGAGTCACCGGAGCCCCCATTTTGACCAGCGTCACCCGAACCATTGCTTTGTCCAGTATCACCCACAGTGTTGGTGGATCCCGCGCTTGAATCGAATAAACGTTTTGCCAGATTTATGCTCAAGCTTTCGTTGCTTGCACTACTAGACCGTATCGTCCACGCCAACCAAGGCACACCATTCGCGTGCAGTGCACCAATGACTTGCTCCGGACGGCCGTTGTTATAAGTGGTAACCAACTCTTTCTTAAACCAATTACCATTAGGGTTTTGCATTGTACTCATTAGCTGTACTTGCGATGTAATAGTTGTTTCAAACCAACTTGCCATTGCAGAGCCAGCATTGTTCATTTCCAAAATCAAGGAGTCTACTGTAGTACCTGCTTCGGCCATACTGATTGAAGTTAAATTTGACCATGTACCAGAGCCATAACGAAGCACCTTCAATTCAGGAACGTTAGTACTTAAATTTGATTCAATCCAACCTATAACACCGTGACCAGAATTCACCGTTGCATAACTTGCATCACTGCTTATTATCTTTTGGTTTGTAGTTTGGGCATCGCGACGCATAGGCATAGCCCAGTTATGATCTTGTGCATCAATGGTAAAAATGGCTTTTTCCGTGCCATTATCCTGAAATAAAGCAAGCGACATTTCATGGCCATCTGTCTTCACCATGATGCTCATGGATTTCAGGGACATTAAATCCAATCCATGCGTATTGTTAGAATCGATAATTGTGCTCTGATTTCCCCAGGTACCGGCTGTAGTATCATAGGCTGCAGTCACCAGACTTGTAACGCCGCCAACAGATTCCAGCCATACAGCCATAACATTACCGTGACCATCAATAGCAGCACGAAGAAAATGATTTGGCATTTCTATTTCTTCACCACTACCCATTCGGTGCAATGAAACCGGGGTGCTCCACGCTCTGGTTTGTAAATTTCGGGTAGAAATATTTACACCAAAACCACCCGTCATATGCCCTTGTGTAATAAAATAGGGTGTACCATTGGAACTGACCAACATTTGCTGTGCGTGCCCATCTTGAATAGCATCAGTACCCATATAGTGAGCCAGAGTCGGATTCATCTCCATAAAAGTGCTCACTTGAAATTTCGAACCGTCATGCCAAAAGGCATAGGCTTGTTTGGAGGTAGGATTAATGACTAAATCTTTTTGTGTTGATCCGGCGGTCATTCCTGCAACGGGATTAACTGTTTCAAGATCCGCCCATGTATAACCTGCAGTTGCATTGTAAACACCACGAAATGCTTTCATTTTCTCAGCGCTGCTACCATTAAGAGACACTTCAGTCGTAAAATTCAAAAACACATTGCGGTCGTTTGCAATTTGCATGTTCTGCGATTTAAGATTTAGCGTTGAACCCGCATCGAATTGCATGGTGTTTAGCGTTGCAGGTGAGTCCCAGTAATTATCAGCGTATTCGCTATTTTCATCATTTTGAACATTATCTGGCTCAGTTGTAGTTGTTGGTGGTGGATTGGTTCCGCCCGTAGTATCATCGCCTGCATTCCCACTGTTGTTTGGGTCCACTTGTGTTTGGCTACTGCGTTCATTAAACGCTTCCGGATTTTCCAAACAGGCACTTAGAAACAAAGAAATAATAATTACGAAAAACACAGGAACTCGCACTGCAGACAGTGCGTTTGAATTGATGGGCATAACCCCCTCCTCACACAATACATCCCATTCATCGTGAAGCTGCCAGACCCCGATTTCTGACTACTTGAATAGGAATTAATTTAGAGACATTACCAATTTGAATATAATGACTTGTTGTTCTAAATTTATTATTGTTATGCTTAAACTCACAGTGAGTAAGCTACTTAATTTATTTTAAAATTCAGCAAATTTAACCATTAACTCTGCTAATTTTGCTCATACATGCTAGTGTAGTTTCGCTGAATTTTAACTGAATTACCGGTACTCCAGAGCTGTGTTATTTCACACAACTAATTGGTGAATGACGGAGGCTAGTTGTTGATTTATAAGGAAAATAATCTTAAGGTTAGACGATTAACAGCTTAAGCAAAAAACTTGCTTAGATTAGTAGGTCTCACCCAACACGGAACGAACAATTTTTCGATGTTGATTGTAATCACTATCTTCAGTAACAACCAATTTCTCAAGTTTAGCTTTATTAAGTGCTTTCAAGCCAGCTGGGGTGTGTTGCATTGTAGAGAGTATTTGAATTATTTTGGTTTTTAATTGGGGATCCATATCGCCTTTAACTGCCCAGGGTAGCTGAGGCAGTTGCTTACCTCTGACCAATACACGAATCTTATTCATGTCGATATGGTTTTTTACCATATCTAGTTGTAGAACTTTATCACCAATCCCCGCTGCATCTGCTTTTCCGTAATACACTGCGTAGATAGCATTAGGTGGATTTACAACAAAATTACGTTCGTAATCTCCGACCACAAGGTTTTTGTTCTCTAAAAGGTAACGCGCAAAAATATAACTTTGCATTGCCCGAGGGCCCCCACCAAAAAGAATTTCTTTACCTTTCAAGTCAGCAATAGAGTTGATACCACTATCTTCACGCACAACAATAGCAGCAGAAATTGTATCTCCACCAAATTCATAATTTCTGAGAATAACTTGATGCCCTATAGTTTTATGAGAAACTATGTAGTGATATTGATTGTAATGTACGAGATCAAATTTATCTTGCTGAACGCCTTTCCAAAACTCGTGGAAGGATGATGGCACTTTAAGTATTAATGGTCGATCTAGTTTATCTTGAACATATTGAATTAATGATGAGAATATTTCTTCTGTAACTGATCTATTTCGACGCGGAAAAATTCCCACGACTAACGCCTTAGGCGTATCTTTCTTAATTTCTGACACAGGGTAGAGTTCTGCGTTTACTTCTGAAATGGGCGTAAAAAGAGAAATAAGCAGAACAAAAAGTGCAAATGTAAAACGTTGGATTTTATATAGCTTTTCTTCCATAAGCACTGATATTATAGCGTTAATTGAGTTTTCTGAAGGAAACTAATTTTGGCCTAGAGGCCTTCGAAATTTTCGTTATATTTCTTCATTTCTGCTCGAGAAGCATCGTAATCACGGTCTGATGCCGCAACTAACCCTGTCATGCCAGCACGTTTCAATATTTTTTTCCCATCAGGTGATGAATTAAGTTTCCCTACTGCTTGTTTAATTTTATTTTTCACATCATCGGGTAATGAACTTTTGAAAACCCATGGGATATGAGCATGCGGTTTTCCAGTTTCAATAATCATCATTTCGTTAATGTTTATTTTCTTTTTCAATATTGGAACACTTAAACCAATATCCCCTATTCCCGCCGCATCTGCCTTTTTAAAATATACGGCCATAGCTGCATTTGGTGGATTTTTCCCCATCATGGAGGTGTACGATTTAGCTGTAAGACCCGCATCATAAAGTAAATTCTTAATGCCGACATGTGCGATCATTGCTAATTTCCCACCACCAAATATGATCCGTTTGCCTTTAAGGTCTTCCAATGTATTTATCCCGCTATCTTTTCGAACAGCGATAGCTGGCGCTACAACTGATTTTCCAAACTCTTCATTCTTTGCAAATACTTCATAACCAACAGAATCTTTGCTCATTAAATAATGAAGTTGATTAAAATGCGCAATGTCGTAACGCTTTCCCCTAACGTTCCTCCAAAAAGCTGGAAAATTTTTTGCAGTTTCTAGTTTGATCTTAACCCCTGTCTCCTGGGATAAATAATTTGACAGTGGTTTAAACATTTTGGTGGTTACACCCGAGTTTCGCCGAGGAAAGACACCCATCGTTAAGGTTTCATCAGCAAAAACAGCTGCATCTGCAAATATCAGCAAAAAGCATAATAATATCCACGGTAATTTTATTTTAATATACTTTTCCATAATCAACGACCCATGATCTAACTGTGTAACTTATAACGAAAAAAGCAGATGCGTTTCTCATAGAACGACAGTTAAATGGATATCTTTAGGAATACAAATACAAGGATTTAATCAGTATAAGTGATGAACAAAGAGGACACTAGAAATAGCGAAAAATGAAGCACAAACGACTGATATTTCTAATGTTTTGACGATTTTAGCAATTCGAATTAAGCCAAACACCATACTTCGTAGCGTTTTTCAATTTGACGAAATATCAGTCTTTCAAATGCCCAGGATAAACCGCCAATCAGCACGATACCCAATAAAACCTGACGCGCATTGCCTATTTCTCCGCCCATGGAAACCATCCATCCAATTCCTGCTATAGGCCATATCTAACTGGCCTGCCGCCAATGCTTGATGAACAATAGGTCCGTTGGTAAATGAAATAATTTCAGCATCCAGCCCGACTTCTTTGTAATACCCTTTCGCTTCTGCAATTACAACAGGCGCATTTGCCATCGCAAAAACCCAACCTATCTTAATTTTCTGCGAGCTTTGTGCGGTTCCTACAAAAAACGAACTAAGTAAAATGAATAATAAAAATGAATATTTTTTCAATGTGCACCTCCTGTGCGCTTTACTTTTAATTAACAACAATTTCTTCTTCCTCAAGCTCTTCAGTATGTCGTTTAATCGCTGAGACATTTGCAATGTCTTGCATCAGTTCTTTTTTGTATTTCCAAAATAGATCATGGGTACGTGTGGTAGGACCAGAACGTGGTCGTGGCAAATCATTTTTCATTTCCCGATAAATTCCACCTGGCAGTTTGCTTAATACGATAATTCGGTCGGATAAATAAATTGACTCATCAATGTCATGCGTAATGAATACAACCGTCTGGCCCAATTCATCCCACAGCCGTAACAATTCGTCGTTCATAGTCTCACGGGTAATATCATCAAGTGCAGCGAATGGCTCCCCCATCAATAACAGCCGGGATTCTAAAGCTAGCGCACGTGCAAGTGAAACCCGTTGTTACATGCCACCCGATAATTTCGCCGGTAAATAATCTTCAAATCCCGCAAGTCCTACTAATGCTAAATAATGCCTACCCTTTTCTTCACATTCAGTCGTTGATAAGTCGCCTGACATTTTTAAGCCAAACTCCACGTTTTTCAGCGCTGTTAACCAAGGAAATAAGGTGGGTGATTGAAATACGTAACCCAAATGAGGATCTTCCAGCGTCATGGCTTTACCTCGTAGTAAAACAGAGACTGAATTAGGTGCGATGAATCCTGATAATAAATTGAGCAGTGTTGTCTTACCGCAGCCAGATGGTCCAATTATGGATAAAAATTCACCCGGCTTAACATCGATTTCAAAATTGCGAAATATCGTGAGTGAATTGTAAAAAAAGAAAATGTTGTCGATTTTTAACTCATCGCCACCGATGTGTTCGATAAATTCAGTCATCCTTAACTTCCCTATTTATTATTTGAATTAGACACAATTATTTTTGTACTTATTGGCCAGTACGTAATCTTCGCTTCACTAAAATGAAAGGTCTGTCTTCCAGATGACATAAAGAGAGAAAAGTAGAGACTTGTTTATGTTTATGCTTATGCATGTTTATCAATCAGTAATTGGCAACAATCATTACACCAATATGCATATTAATTGAGCATCTATATTTTCAATACTATTTTAAAAATAATCGTAAATATTTTTTGCGAAGCGTTCGATATATTTGGGTAAGTAGGAGTATTTAGAGCAATTTTTAGTACCAAATTATGAAAAAAGGTAAAATTCAAAGACTATGAACTGGTTCTCATCCATAAGTTTCCGTTGGAAACTGCAAATCAGTTTCTTCCTCATCACCTTAGTGACAATTCTTTTTCTACGATGGGGAGGATATGTTAAGTTGCAGGAAGCGATTACATTGGCAAAGGCAAATGTCAGTGACCCTGCGGTTATCAACGAACTTGAATCCCTCTTAAGCAATTATATTACAAGTTCAATTTGGCAATCATTGCTAGAATTTGCGGTGATTTTTGGCATTATCTCACTCATCGCAACAGCGCTCGTTAAGCCAATCGAAAAATTAGTAAAAGCATTAGCCAGCGTGGAATCCGGCGATATGACACAATTTCTGGACGTCAGCTCAAAAGATGAGTTTGGTGCATTGGAGAGCAGCTACAATAATATGCTTGAAAACCTGGGTGGGATCATCGGTGACATCGACGAATATGGCAAACAAATGGGAAGTTCTGCATTCCAAATAGCCAGTATTTCCAAAGAAATATCTGAGACAAGTAAAGACGAAACAAAAAGTGCAGCAGATGTTTCAGATGCCAATAAACAACTCCAAAATATTGCCCAAACTGTAAAAGATACTGCGAGTCAAGCTAATGAAAGGGCGATGAAAACAGACCAATTAGCAAAATCGGGGATGGAAACCATTCAAGAAAATATTGTCGAAATGGACAATACGGTTTCCGAAGTGAATCGCGCATCTCAAGAAGTCGAGCTACTAAGTGAGTCGGCCCAAAAAATTCACAATATCATTGGGACAATTCGTGACATTGCAGAACAAACTAATCTATTAGCGCTGAATGCCGCAATAGAAGCAGCACGTGCAGGCGAACAAGGCCGTGGTTTTGCCGTTGTCGCAGACGAAGTACGCAACCTTGCCGCCAGAACAACAAGTTCAACATCTGAAATTTCACAAATTATTGATACATTAACCAACCATGTATCAACTGTCTCATCCGCGATGGAACAAGTAGTTGAAAGGGTTCACAATAGCCAAGAACGAGCAAAATCAGCAGCCGGTGCCATGGATGAAATTACCACGGACATAACCAGCAATTTAGATGCTAGCCATCAAATTTCTGAATTAACCACACAGCAAATGTCAGAGTTTAATCAGCTGCAATCAGGTTTGGATAATTTATCCACTACCATTCGAGAAAACTCAACCAAGGTAAATACAACACAAACAATCGGCGATGACCTATACAAAGAAACGGATCGCATAAATAGCCTATTAAAAAGATTTACTTTTTTGAAAAGAACCACTATTGAGGCAGAACAAAACGAACAAAGAAACGCGCCACGAATGGACAGTTCTCTGCGTGTTACTATCACTAACAATGGCGAAACCATTGATGGTATCTCAAGTGACCTCAGCATGACAGGCGTTCAATTAAGAACAAGTGTGCAATTGTTAAAGGACGATTACATTGAAGTTGGTGTCTTTGTCCCTTTTGAAAGTCTAGACACATACCGTTTTCAACAACCGCTTACCATAAATGGAACAATTGTATGGACAAAAGTTGAAGATGATAATCATGTGTGTGGTGTAAAATTCGATTCAATAAATAAAAAACAAAAAGAACATTTGAAAATGTGTTTTGATTATTTTGAAAAAGAAGCCGAATTTAAACCCGCACAAACAACTGAGGATGAGGACGATCAACCCTCAGTGGTTAACGAATAGGTTTTCGGCGGATCTAATACAGCTTGAGTAACCAAGCTATGCCACGCGAAGTTAAAGGTGTACTGGACGTTTCGCCCGAAAATGGTCCTCATGGATTTCGTCCCATTTATTTCCTTGGCCGCCAAATTGACGATGGAAAAGTATGGACATCTGCGATGTTTATTCAATTTCAATAGATTTCACCCTACCCTTGTATAACACTTGATATCAGGCGCTTCTAGAACGATATTTATAGCGTCGCACGGAGATTTTTCTGGATTGAGCCTAGCCTGAATAACTATGCCACTGCAGAATTGCCTCCTAATTGATTTGATACAGACGTTTTTTTGTTATAACTAAAATACAGACAAGCTTTTTTCCAATGTTAGAAAAAAAATGGTTGATTTTTTATTGCAGTTTAAATGTATCTACAAGTTGATCCAGTTTTGATGCCATTTGAGACAATGATGATGAACGATCTGCCAAATTCTCAGCATCTGTAGAAACTTGATTGGCCAAAGAGTTAATATTCGTCAATCGTGCGCTATTGCTTTCACAGACCGATGACTGTTCGTCAACTGCTTTCGCTATCTCAATATTCATTTCCGTAATTTGTGAAACATTATGTGTTATTTCCTGGATAGATTGCTTTGCATTGACAGCAAGGGAAACACTTTCTCCAACTTTATCCTGCCCTAACCCCATGGCTTCGGTTGCTTGTTTCGCGCCGTTCACCAAACCTTCCAATACACTATTCACTTCGCTGGTTGCTTCTTGTGTGCGGCTTGCTAAATTACGAACTTCATCTGCAACAACCGCAAAACCACGACCATTCTCTCCTGCTCGTGCCGCTTCTATCGCAGCATTTAATGCGAGTAAATTGGTTTGTTCAGCAATATTTTGAATCGTGCTCAGTATCGTTTCAACATTACTGACATCCACTTGCAATTTGTCCATGGCATCGGAAGCGTTGTTGACTTCATTTGAAACACCGTTAATGCTATTTTCTGCATCGATAACCACTTGACTTGCATTTTTAGCACGGTCGTCAGCTTCTCGTGTAGATTCTGCGGTTGCTTGTGTGTTTTTTTCAACCTCTTCCATGGAATATACTAATTCATTGGTCGCAACCGACAACTGATCAATATCAGTCAATTGATGCTTTGCATTTTCTAACGCACGCCCAGCCTGAACATCCAATTCACTTGAAAACTCAGAAAGCTTGCCGCCTATCTCTCGGATGTTCAACATTTTACCATTCAAATTTTCAACCACATCGGTTAACGCAAAACTCACAGATTGGATTTCTCGAATAAAACTTTTCGTACTCGCATCAACACGCATATCTCCCGCAGCAATGCTCTGCATGTCTCTAACCATATGCTCGATAGGTTTAAACACCATTCTTTTTAATGTAAACATGGCAACTAACAAACCAACGCCAAAAACAGCCATAAATACGGCTGCAACTAAAAATTCCGTATTTGCCATATCTGCATACATTTCGCTTAAATCTTCAAGCGCAAATAACTCAAGTATAGATTTTTTATCTGCACCTAATAAGCTATATTGCACGGCCAAGGTATTCTCACCCTCGCTCGTTGCCCATGTTTCACTTTCATACGCCACTTCTTTACTGACTTGCGTAATTCGTATGGGCAATCCCATCATGTCTTGCACTGCTTTGAGATTGTGCGCAGGATCCACCACGACCTCCATATAAGCCAATAAACGCAAACCTCCTATTGGTGCCAGCACCGACAACATAGCTCCATCTGTACTTAACCAAACTTCATCAAGCAGTTTTAATCGCTCTGCTTTTTTACGGCTTAATGCTTTTTCGAACATGGTAGGGGGCAATGCAGTTTTATGTCCCTTGATGCCTTCGCTACTTTCCACAACAAATTTTAAATTGGTATCATAAATGCGAATTTTTTTAAGATCCAAAATTCCTGTGGTGACAAATTTCTGATGAAATTGCTCATTCAAAGCTTCTACTACTTTACTTTGAAATTCATTATTTCTGGGATCTCGCACCAGTTTTTTTACTGTTTTTCGAAATCCCCTATCCTTTTGCGCGCCAGTTGCAACATCGCCCAGTTGTTTAACAGTTTGACGCATAATTTCATTGCTACTAATACCAATCGTACGGCTTAACGTTCTTAGCTGAGCTGTATTGGCAGCATCTTTAAAAGCAAAACTTTCAAATACGGCAATAGACGCGGCCAGCATACCCAACACCAGCAAAATGGTGACTATGACGACTTTAAGGGAAATGGATTTTGATGAAAAAGCTAAATGAGTTTTTTGCATGATAAAATTAGAAATCTGTCCAACTGTGTTTAATTCAAAATAATTTCTTCGACAATTACTTTAAATTTAAACGACATCGAAAACGAATTTCTTTAACAAAAGCACTTGGTTTTTAGCTTTATTTTACAAATTAATAGAAAATTTTTTGTTTCTTAACTCAAAAATATATTTTAGGGAAAATATTTTAAAACCAAAAAGCAAAATCTGTTTTTTTAGTTTTCCCTAATTGCATAAAACGGCGCATGAAAAATAGTGAGAATCCTTCACATGAAACGCGAGTACCAATACAAGCAGTTTAAAATGTTTTTGATTGAAACAAATAGCCCAAGAAATATTTTCCAGCTTTGCATTCTACAAGGTATTAATTTTCGCAAAAAATAAGACAATGGATGGAAACTAGTATAATTACTTACAGGTGTCTACTAATTTTTTTCCCAATTAATAATGCTTCGTTTCGTAAACCTTTTTTGAGATCACCAATTAATCCCAACTCAGAATAAACCACTATGCTTAATCCGGGAAACAGACTAAGTAGCTCATTTCGTTTTAATCGAAAAATCTCGTTTTCGGGCCCAACATCATCAACACATTCTCGGGTGTATGATTGGAAAAATAGTAAACCGCCAGGTTTCAATCCATTGATCACAGCTTGCGATATGGATTTTTCTAAAAAGTGCGTCAAGATGATAACATCATAAAATTCTACTGCGATGTTGGCTGTCATCACATCCTTCACTTGAGCATTTACCGCCAACCCCGATTTTTTAGCGGTTTTATTAACTCTTTCTATCGCGACTGGTGAATTATCCCAGGCATCAACAGCCAAGTTATTTTTTGCTAGCAAGAGTCCGTTCTCTGCCAAACCACAAGCCAAATCCAATGCGTTCCCCTTTGCTGGCAACAAATGCAAATTGTCCACTAACACTTTAGCAGCCGGCACTGGGTCTGAGGATTGATAAAGTGCATCCCATTCAGCAGTAGTTTCCATTTTCATAAATATGTTGCCCTTTCTCTTTTAATCCTTACATAACTATTTCCACGAAAATCCCACACTTAAACCTATCGCTCGATCGACGTTATTTAAATGCTGATTGGATGAGAGCCGATTACCATCATTATCATTGGTTGATAACCAATTCAACGCACTGTTACCAATTTCCAGCGTCACGTAAGGCTTGTCTAACCAACTCGTTTTCTTATTTTTTCCAGGTAGCTGATAGCGAACGCCAATAAGCTGCCCAAAACCTTTGCTCATGCCGTTTATCGTAGACTTTGTTCTTACATCACGACCTAATGAACCTTCAATATTATATCGACTATAGAAATTATTCACATATAAAAGCCAATGAGGATCCAGGCGAAACCCAACATTGATTGAATAATCATAATAATCGACTTCTATATTTTGACTATCCCCTTCGTCTTCACTTTGCTGATAATGACCATATTCAGTACTAAAAGTCACTCGCCAACCAGGCATAGATTTATCAGCATCGCCAACCAGTTGATACTTTGCCCCAATGACATTTGGCGTATCAACCATGGAGCGCACATAAACGTCAATGGGTTTTGCCAAACCCGCATTCGCTCTCACACCAGTCGTCGGCGTTTGCGTACGGTATGCGATGCTCGATGAATCAATTTCGTTGCCCATAAAGCCTTGATTACGTTCTGCCATCACACGCGTACCCGTGACACCTAGCTGTACCTCTGCACTGCCTGCAAATAAATCTCCCGACGTCTCAGGCACGTCAAATCTCAATACAGACGGATCGTAACTCAAAGTCGTCGCGCAACCGCTGGAGAGTAATAAAATACTGGCAATGAGCAATGCTCTGTAACAAGGGGAAACTTTACTGGCAAATTGTCTAACTTGGTCAAATAGCATCATATCTCTCTCCAGAAATCCTTCGCAGATAAATAAATATTGCTTGCGATGTAAGCTTTAAACGTAGTTTCTGCGGAATGTGAGGGATAAACAACGACAAAGGACAGTGTGTTTTTTGGCAATACGTGTCGTATTGTTAATCGATACTTTAAGCAAATACTGCTGGTTGAAGTTTAAAAGTTTATTCAAACTGCTTAATAAAAACGCAAGCAGTGAACACAGAACATTCATGCGCTACTTAATTCAGCATTATTTAGTCATCTTTAATCAAGGTATGACCAGTACCTTAAATTAGAATTGATTTAAACACCCTATCTTATTGATAATAGAGCGCATAGGAATCATGTTGCTAAACATACCGCATTGTCTAACCAAGCCGAATATCATTAAAGCTTCATGTTGTCATGCCGATCAACAGTTAACATTTTTCCCGTTTTCCGACTAAATGGACTTATAAGTAGTGGAGATATTATGTTGCACGTAGCACAGCCTTTAATTCGCAAGATCCAGACAAGAAATTTCCTCTTTGTGCTGTTTGCGCTAATCACCTTACTATTTACCGCTTGCAGCAAAACTGATGTGACACGAATAGGTTCTTGTGTAGACACACCAGATGGCGGTGCATTTTGCTTGTTCATTGATGATGGAAGCGGTGCCGTTAGCCGAACCGTCGACAGAAATAAGACTGTTAGTGTTCTTGCTGCTGTAAGAGATTCCAATGACAACGGCGTAGAGGGATTGGTCGTTTCATTTGCCTCAGATATTGGTGCCATTAACGAACCGGATACCGACATCACTAACGAAAATGGGGCCGCTGCAGTTTTCCTCGACACCAAAGCAGACAGTGATGCGGGTTATGTAACTGCAACCGTGGATTACGAAGGCGAAACACTAACCGTTAGTTTTGGTTTTTCAATATCTGGGCCCAGTGTACCAGATACCACCGATACCACAGATACGACTGACACAACAGATACGCCAGACACATCTGCCGTTTCTAACTCTGTCTCAGGTGCCATTGAGTTTGTCTCTTCTGAACCTACAACGATGACATTACGCACAACAGGTGGCGCAGGTCTTTCAGAATTTTCTACCGTAACGTTTCGAGTCATTGGTTCAGATGGTTTGCCCATGAACAACAAGACCGTCAACTTCAGTCTTAATACTAATGTGGGTGGTATTGATTTAGATCCCTCATCAGCGACAACAAATTCACAAGGTATTGTGAGTACTACAGTACAAGCCGGAAGTGTTCCCACCAGTATCCGTGTTACCGCAAAAACACAGATTATCGATACCGCTGGAGCAACTCAGACCGTTTTTACACAATCAGATTTATTGGTTGTGAGTACCGGTATACCCGATCAAAACAGCATGACACTATCACTATCAACCATTAATCCTGAAGCGGGTAGTTATATTGGTGTCGAAGTTGATGTTACTGCATATTTGTCTGATCATTTTAATAATCCAGCCCCTGATGGCACAACGGTTTACTTCACAACAGAGGCGGGTTCTATACAACCAAGCTGTGAGATTGCTGGTGGATTTTGTATGGTTAAATGGATGAGTCAAGAGCCTTATGCCAGTGACCACCGGGTAACAATCCTAGCAACCGCATTGGGAAATGAAAGTTTTCAAGATACCAACAGCGATGGCCTCTATACTCTCGCCGATGGCGAGCCGTTTATCGATTCCAATAATAATGGCGTATTCGACGAATCATTTGCTGATACCAATGGCAATGGTATATTCGACGAACCATTTTTTGATCTGCCAAACGGCATCTATGACCCACCTGAGCCCTATGTCGATGCAAACTCCAATGGCCAAATTGATGCTGGAGAGACATACACTGATATCAATGGAAATGGAAGTTATGATGCGGGCGACACATTTAATCCTGCACCCGAGCCTTTTACGGATACTAACCTAGATGGTGATTGGGATCCTGATGAAGCTTATACAGACGCTAATTTAAACGGAAAATACGATATAGCAGAAGTTTATATTGATTCTGACAGTGATGGCCAATACGACGCTGGGGAACCCTATATTGATGCTAATGGAAATGGTCAATACGACGTAGCCGAAACATTTACCGATGCAAACGCCAATGGCACTTGGGATTCAGAACCTTTTGTAGATTTAAATGGTGATGGTGTTTACACAGCCGGTACCACCTCTCCCATTCATGACATTGATAACGGTGTTTATGATTTTGGCACCAATGATACCTTTGTAGACAAAGGTGACGGCAAATATACTGAAGGAGAGAGATTTACCGACGTTAATGGCAATGGCTTTTGGGATACCGGAGAAGCGTATGTCGATGCAAATAACAATAATACTTATGACGCTGTTGAACCCTACCAAGACGAAAATAATAATGGGCAATACGATCCTGAAGAAACCTATGTCGACGCAAACGATAATGGCCTCTATGATGCTGAAATCTATGATGATGCGAATTCTAATGGAATTTTTGATGCGGGTGAAACCTATACGGATACCAATAACAATGGAATTTATGATGCAGAGTCCTACACTGATACCAACGCCAATGGTAAATGGGACAAAGCGGAAGCCTACACGGATTCCAACGGCAATGATGTTTATGATTTTGGTGAAGTTTATTTTGACTTAAACAACAATGGTTCATGGGATAATACACCAGAACCCTTCGTGGATGAAGGTAACGGCGTGTATGATGTGGGTGAGACCTTTGTTAGTTATCCCGATGGTGTCTATACCCCCGGCGAGTCTTTTGTTGATCTCAGCAATGGTGTATATGATCACACAGAAAAATTTGTGGATTATAACGGCAACGGAATATATGACGGCGCTGGAAATGACCCGAATGGTGAAACCTCGTTTGTTGACTCCAACAACGGCAACTTATTATACGATGGTTCAGGTAGAATCCCATTAGGTGAAAGCTTTAGCAACATAGTATTAAACCCAGACGGTTCCGGTGTTGAGCAAAATTTATTTGATGGCCCTGGTTTTGCCGATTTGACTGAACCTTTCCTAGATGCAAACGAAAATGGCAAACGTGATGTTGATGAAATCTATGTTGATACGGATAACGATGGAACCTTCGACGCAACTGGCGATGAGCAGTTTAACAGTACAATGTGTGTAACTGATGCCACTAATACCAATAACTGTTCCAGCTTAAGCACGCTTCACATTAGAAAATCAGCTGTGCTAATCACGTCTGGTTCAAGTGCTTATGTCACTGTGTATGATGCTTATACCAATAAATATATGGGCGGCTTGAATCCCGGAAATATAGCTTCTCAATTTCAGGCCAATATATCTCGTGGCCGCAGTCAAAGCTTTTTACTGCATCTGGCTGACTCACAAGGACAAGTCATGCCGGCCGATACAACGGTTATCATTACTTCGACTACGGGTAAACTGGGTGGTGCATTGAATACAACAATTGCCAATACTAAAGGTGCGGACTACACTTCATTGCGACTATCTACGGGTGATGGTGAACGCACAGTTGAAGCAGGAAGCCACATATTTTTCACCATCTCTGATGACGCTGCAGCATCAGATGAGGCCGGCACAATTACAATAACAATTACAACGCCGAAAGGTAATGAATCTGTCTATACTATCCTAGTATCTAGCTAGATTATAATTCAAAACACAAAGGCTACCGAAAATTCGGTAGCCTTTTTTTATCGTGTTATTCAAGCAGTCTCAGCAGCTAGCAAACCTAAACTCAATTCCGTCGTTTTACGAAAATCAATTTTTCCACTGCCCATTTTAGGCATCTCTTCCATCACAATAAAATGTTTGGGAATTGCAATAGCAGGTAATACTTGTTTTAGCCGTTGTTTCATTTCATGTTCATCAACTTCATCATTGGTAATGGCCACAATGGTAGCTCCCCGCTTTTCATTGGGATGATCAACCACACAACATTCCACACCTTCTGGCAATAGTTTTTCAATTTCCGATTCTACCTGTACCAATGAAACCATTTCGCCGCCGATCTTAACAAATCGCTTTAAACGCCCTTTATGCCACAAATAACCGTCGTCATCAAAAACCCCCATGTCTCCGGTTTCGTACCAACCATCTTCGATTTTGGCATCTGTTTCTTGTTTATCGTTGAAATAACCTTTCATTAACAACTCGCCTTTAACAAGTATCTTTCCTTCTTGGTTCGGTCCCAGTTTCTCTCCGGTATTCACATCCACTATTTTCACTTCCACACCACCAATGGGCAAACCAATGCTGCCACGTTTTATGGCATCTGGGGGATTGGCAGATATGATTGGACTGGTTTCTGTTGCACCATAACCTTCAATAATATCCAGTCCGTATTTGGACTTGTATAAATTAAAAAGCGAATCGGGCGTTTTATCGGCACCTGACATAACATAATGTAAACCGGCAAAATCCTCAGTGGATGCAACACGCGCATAATTCATCAAAAAGAACGGTGTGCCTACAACAACGGTCACCTTTTCTTTCTTAACTAATGCAACAATCTTCTTTGCCTCGAGTGGACTACCAAAAGTAACCACACGGATTCCGGAAACAAGTGGTAGCCAAAGCCCAGTCGTAAAACCAAACACATGAAATGCCGGCAGTATACCTGTAATACTCTCTTTGTCGGTTAAACCAATAAAACGACAAACAGAACTAATATTCGAACCAATGCTTAAATGAGAAAGTTCAACACCCTTAGGTTGCTTCTCGCTGCCACTGGTAAACATAATGACAACTGTATCATCTTCTTTACCATCACTAACAAAACGCTTTAACGCGCCATAAGGTAATAACGCTTTGATAGCCGCAGTGATTTTATTACCACTAGAAATTGTAGCCATGAGATCTTCTAAAAAAATCATACCTTCCATTTCAGGGCATGCAATTTTTTCTAGCAATTTTCGAGATGTAATGAGAGTGCTAAATTGACATTTTTTGCGTGCAAAATCGATATTACGCTCAGCACCTGTGGAATAATTAATCATCACAGGAATTTTTCCACAAAATACGCTGGCCACAACCGATAAAATACAACCTGCTGTGTTTGGCAACATGATGCCAATGTATCGGTCCGAGAATTGAGAGAATTTTTCTGCAAATATCAGAGAACCAATAAGTGATTCTTTATAAGATAAATGTTTACCTGTCAATCCATCAACAATTGCCAATTTACTCCCGTTAGCCTTCGCTGTTTTAATGAATTGATGGTGTAATAACATTAGGTTTCACCTTGTTTGGTTTGCTTGTATGTCAATTTTTCTGCCAACTAAAGTCTCTATCAATAGTAGCACTGGAACGGCTACTTATTAAGGTTACTCTTTATACGAGCTTTGTAAGCTGCCAATTCTTCCATTACATTTTCGGCGTTCACTAATACGGAAATTGACCGCTCTTCTTTTGATAGTGGATCAGAATTTTCCAATTGATGCTCAAATACTCTAATATCCGCATCCGACACGTCTTTATTTTTCTTTTGGCGTTTGATAAGTCTTTGCTTAATCGTCTCAACTGACGCATCACAGCTTAGTATTACCAAACCCATTTGATTTTCCGCTGCCAATTCAATGAACTTTTGCCGTTGATCCTTTTTTAAAAATGCCGCATCGACAATAACAGAATAACCAAAATTGACAACATCTAGCGCAAGTTTTGTTAGTAACTCATAAGTTTTTAAACTGATCGCACTACCATAAATTCCCTGTTGTATACCCTGCTTATCTCGTTGGTTTCCAGCCATCCCAAACAATCTTTTTCGCTCAACATCAGAACGAATTCTTATGGCGGGATATTCCTGCATCAGCGTTCGACTAACGCGACTTTTTCCCGAACCTGAATAACCGTGTGTTATAAAAAACTGTGGTTTCCTTGAGGTTATGTAATTTTCAGCCAATCCCAAATAATTTTGAAACGATGCTTTTTCAATTTGTGCTTCAGCCTCATTGATATCATTTTGACTTAATCGAATAATACTCACCATCGCTCTAACAATGGCGCGATACACTAAATAATATTGGAATACCGATAATCCTTGATAATCTCCGGTTAGTTCCAAATAGCTATTCAGAAACCGGCTCGCCAGTTGAAATTGCCCATGATCCTCCAAGTCCATTACAAGAAATGCAATTTCACTCATCACATCATTCCATCGCAGATCCTCACTAAACTCAATGCCATCAAAAGCAATAACTTCATCATCATGAATGGCAATATTTCGTAAATGCAAATCTCCATGACACTCGCGTACAAAACCTTGTGATTTTCTTAGATCAAATTGTTCTTTTAACGATTCAAATTTATCCTCGCTCCAGTCTTTTAATACCTGCACTCGTCGGACATCTGAATTATCAAGCAATCGATCAAAAATTTGAGTAAAACAATTCACTACTGGCGTATGAACATGTGACAAATCACCAAAACAAGAATCACTATCGGCAACTTGAATAGTCTGATGAAAATCGGCAATTTTCGTAGCCAACAAATCCATGTATTCAAACGTCAGCTTACCCTCGGCCAATACACGATCTAATTGTGTTTGTTGCGGGAACTGACGCATTTTAACGGCATATTCAATGACATTTTTATTATTCTCTATTTCTGGCTGTTGAAAACTTCCGGAAATTGCAATCACCCCCAGGTAATACTCGGGCGCCAATCGTTTATTCAGTTGAACCTCAAGCTCACAAAATTGATGGCGTTTTTCGAGGGTTGAAAAATCGAGAAAACCGAGGTTCACTGGTTTTTTAATTTTATACACATATTCCCCTGCTAAAAAAACCCAGGAAATATGTGTTTCAATTAATTCCACATGATTCACTGCGTGGGGATAGATTGAGGGATCTTGTAGTTTTGTTATAAGTTGCTCGATTTCGTTTTCCATCATCATACACCAACTAGCTTTAAAACCTTCGTAATCTGGGTAAAGCGTACATAACCCAGAAACATCATTGAACTTAGCCTCGGGTTCCGTAAACTAAACCCGTGTTACTGTTCGGCTCAAACACCATTTTCTATTGAATACAAATTCCAAGAATAATCCAAAAACATTTGTATTTCTCCCCCTTCACTACCTCTGGCATAATCCAATCTCAATGTAACACCTGAAAATATTAACCGTGCGCCAATTCCAAACGCGTGTTTAATTCCTGGTTAAATCTGAATCGCTGCCAAACAGATTTACAACCGTGCCACCAACGCCTTTGGAGCTACCAATCCCTGGAATATTTGCAAATATTGGATAGACAAAATAGCCGAAATCCGTTTGAAATTGATCACGTCGACGTTCAGGATTTAAAAGGAAGGTTGTGGCCAACAGGTCACTGGAAATAAACAAAAGCAGGAGCAGGAGGTGCTTACGCATACCTCATATTAGCATAACCCTAACTGTAAAAATCCTGGGTTAGATAAACTTCACCCAGACGACAAATGACTCCATGCTTGAAAGTGTTTAATTTTTCGACGAAAATATTTTTTGCCTACTGACACCACGTTGTCAGTAGCCCATCTTTACACTGCTTTTTCTATTTAGATCATAAACTTCAAAGGAGATAGCAATGGAAAAAGAAACAATGAAAATGCACGGCGCTTTTAGCTGGAACGAATTGAACACCCATAACATTAATGCTGCAAAAGCATTCTATGGCGAGTTTTTAGGCTGGACCATCGATGATATGAAAGACAGCCAAATGGAATATAGCATTGCAAAGACGGGTGATGCCGAAGTTGCTGGCATGATGACACCACCTGATGTGGATAAAAACATGCCTCCTTTCTGGTTAGCTTATGTGACAGTTGATGATGTGGATAAACGTGCTAAACGTGCAGAATCGCTTGGCGGAAAAATACACGTACCGCCCATGGATATTCCTGATGTTGGTCGATTTTCAGTGATCGCCGATCCAGAAGGGGCAATGCTTGGTATTATTACTTATTTAACAAAGGACTAATTTGATGGCGGGCCGTTACTTCAAACAAGAAAGTTTTGATTTTTTAAACCGATTGGCAAAAAACAACAATCGAGATTGGTTTAGTGAACATAAGGACGACTATGAAGAAATGGTCCGCGAACCTGCCCTCTCATTCATCGCTGATATGTCTGACGACCTGGCTGACATCTCCCCTCATTTTTTAGCAGTCCCCAAAAAAGTGGGGGGATCTTTAATGCGAGTTCATCGCGACGTCCGTTTTGGCAAAGACAAACGCCCCTACAAAACCAATGTTGGTATTCAATTTCGTCATGTAATGGGTAAAGACGTACATGCACCTGGCTTTTATTTACACATTGAACCAGGGGAATGTTTTGTCGGTGTGGGTATTTGGCGGCCCGATGCCGACGCATTGGGGAAAATTCGGGAACGAATTTCTTTGTTTCCTAAGCAATGGGTTACTGCTAGCCAGGATAAAATATTTAAAAAACAGTTTGCGTTTGTTGGCGATGCATTGCAACGTCCACCACGGGGATATGACAAAGAACATCCACAAATCGAAGATTTGAAACGTAAAGACTTTATTGCACTCTGTCCGCTGACAGAAAAAACTATTACAAGTGCACGATTAAAATCTCATACACTAGAGCGATTTAAAAACGCCGAACCGTTAATGAAGTTTTTATGTAAAGCCCTAGAATTGAATTATTAGGTTCAAACTATGCGTCGCGCCGACCGCCTATTCCAGCTAATTCAATGTTTAAGTCATGACCGCGTTACAACGGCACAACAACTTGCTGAACAATTAGAAGTATCCGAACGAACTATCTATCGAGATGTTCAAGATTTAAGTTTATCCGGCGTACCAATCACGGGTGAGACCGGTATCGGTTATCGACTCATGCGCGGATTTCAACTGCCGCCACTGATGTTCAATGAGGAGGAACTCGCCGCTTTGATGGTCGGTGCTCGAATGGTGCAGGCCTGGACTGATCAAGGACTGGCACGCTCAGCCACTCAGGCAATGCAAAAAATTGAACATGTCATTCCCGACCGCTTAAAACCAGAGTTGAACCGTGATGATATTATAATCCCTGATTTTCCCAACCAAATTCGAGATTCGGATCAACTTCAAGTATTACGCACCGCCACAAAACAACGAAATAAAGTTTATTTTTTTTATACCCGCGAAGATGGTCAAATCAGCACGCGAATAATTCATCCCCTGGGCTTATTTTATTGGGGCAAGGTTTGGACCTTGGTTGCTTGGTGCGAGCTACGAGATGCTTTTCGACACTTTCGTTTAGATCGCATGAAAAATATTGCAATGCTGGACGAGAACTTTACGATTAATCCTGGCGGTTCCCTGAATGATTTTTTGTCACAGGAATGGGGAATTTAATTGTCTTTCGGTGAAAACATTTATTCTCATAAAGTCAAAATAACTAACTCGAGTAAAACTTCCGCTCGTAAATTGTAAGCTTTGACTATGTCAAATATCTTGGGATAAGCATAATGTTGTATTGCTTATTCCAAAGCTTCAATGAAAAACTCAGTGTTCATCGTATCTGACAAACGCCAATCCAACACTTTACAGTTATATCAATCCATTCGTATCACCAGATAGATAAAGTATTTCACCCTTGGAGTATATATGATTTCGGTACATCAGAAGTGGTTTTACTTATCTATCATAAAAACTGTTAATCAATACGGGTAGATTTTATGTTCTCAATTAAACTGTGTTGTTTTGGCTCTCGTGAATTATGGTCTACGCTTAATGTAAGACGATAAAAATAATGCGATAAAAAATATTATAAATATATGTTGTGATGGGGAGCTAATATGTCGAAACATATTTTAGTAGTGTTAGCTGTGTGCGTACTCAACACTGTTCTTTGGGCATGTTCAGAACGAAAGCCAACTACAGTTGAACATCCGTTACCCAATTTAGAATTAAAATCGAAAAATAGTGCGGTTGAACAGCGTAATGTGAATGGTTTAAATGCTTGGGAAACACCCGAATTACTTTTCTCAACTACTATTTCACCGAAACCTAAATGGCCAACAAGTTCAATCTTCAAGCTTTTTTTAAACGACACAGGAAGTACATTTTTAGAATGGAATTCTTCAATTCCACGTCAACGTGAATATATTAAACGAGAATTTGGAATTGGTACTTGGCAGAAATGGGGTATTGATGAGCCACTCCCATCTGAATATTTAACAATACATCAAGCATCTAAAACCGGCGTTTTTTTCGCAATTATAGAATATTTAAACCAAGTTTCTCTTTCAATTTATAATCCACTTAATGGTTGGGGACCGTCAATCTTGGTTACCGACATGGCGATTAATTATGATGTTTACGTGGAACAAAACGGAAATTTACTAATTTCTTGGTATGAGTCTGATCCAGTGGTGGGCCATTCTTTTTCGTTTGTTCGGTATTTTTCAGATGGTAGCCGCTCGAGCGCCAATACAATTTCTGCGCCTGCATCAATGGCTAGATCTTTAGAGTTCCCGGTAATTGAAACTGTGTCAGATGCTCAAGGTAATACTCACATATTCTGGATAGAAGGAGGAAACAGTAGTGGAATACTTCATTGGATTAAACACGATGGAGCAATTTGGTCATCGCCTCAACAGTTAACTCCGATGAATATTTCAGACTATTTTGTCGGTATAAACACAACAAGTGGAAATATGGAATTAATTCTTGTTGATGATAATCAATATTCAACAATGTATTCAAAATCTTTTACAAATAGTGTATGGGGAAGTCAATCAGTAATGGATGTTCCCGTTAGCCAATACACCTATTGGGATGGCGTGACAAATTACAATGGCGATATTAATATTTTTTGGTTGCATGAAAATGCCCAATATTCCGCAAATCAAAAATTAAATATTGTCAATACCAAACGGTTCACGCCATCAACAAATTGGGAAGCATCAATACCGATAAGTCATATTTTCAAATTACCAAAAATACATCAAAATTATGAATTTGCACCGCAGTTAAAAATGAATGACAACGGGGATGTATTTGCTGCATGGTCCACACCTAGCAATATTTACACAAACTATTTTGACGGGGTTAATGGTTGGCATTCTGCGGAAGTTGCTGTTCAAACTCAATCAAACAGTAGTCTAACTGGGATTATCGATAGCGCATTAAATAACAATGGCCAATCAGCAATCGTTTGGTCGGAGGTAACACCGGGTGTCGATTCAGAAACTCAAAATACCTTTGTGACAAGTCGCAATGTTACGATATCACCAATACCGACACCCATTCCGATTGATACAAGTGGTATTTTTCTTTCAACAAAATGGACTGTTCCCTCTCCCGCATTTAACATTCAACTACCCACTGACAAATGGTCAAAATTGGAAAACCCCACTATTGCGTTTAAAGATAAGCAAACCGCAACCTTAATTAATTCCCAAACAGTTCAATACAATGCAAATAATTCTAAAGACATTCACGCGATAGTTCATGCTGGGGTCATAGATTTAGCTCTCGGTTTTTCGCTAATTGATATCCCTGTCGCATCAAATATTACTTATGCCGGATTAGATGGACTATCAACCCATTCAAATTCAAATACCCAATTTGTGAGTTGGGACTATCGAAAGTATGTAAGTTATCAACAAAATGGAGAGCCATGGACAAATCCTTTGCCCTTGATTGGTCATAACTTTTACTCGGCTTTAAAATCCTTGTCAGATGGGCGTGGCGTTTATATATGGCAACCTGATGATGATATCGACTATACATTGAGTGCCATTTTAATAGACCCGAAAAACATTAATTCATTATCAATTGATAGAATCTACCCAACCATGTCTAGCAGATTGCTCCATAATTTTGTTGAAGTTAAAGATAATTATGTAGTGATGCCAATTTACGATAAAACTACCATAAGCCATGAACTTTCATTTATTATATATATCCCTGACATTGGGTGGCAGACGCCAACCTCAAGGACATTAATTCCTTCAGCCTTGGACACAAGAAAATTTGACTTCAAAATATCGAACAATAATTTTTTTATCACGGCTACGCTTAAAGGAAATTCGCACATCTACGCAAATTATTTTGATATCAACAATCAATGGCATGACTGGGTAGACATTAATTCAGATTTAGAATTTGGAATTAGAAAAATCGGGTCTCACCAAACAATATCAAATCAACGAGGAAATTTGTTTACATTTTGGACTCAAGAACAAACTGATGTTGACGGAAATACAGTACAAACAATTAATTACAACCAATTTATTGAAAACACAATAACAATGTCTCATTGGGTGGGCTCAAAAACGGTTGTTTCAACAAATGGTTTAACTGATAAAAACAATTTTAAACTACATCTTGATGAGCTAGGTAATATTCATTTAGCTTGGATAGAAATTATCGATCAAACCACCAAATTGGTCTACATGCAGTTTGATGTTATCAATGGTTGGTCTCCCTCGGAAGACATAATTGTTTATGATGGAATCAATAGTGGCGAACTTATATCTTTTGATTTAGATGGAAATAAATCTGGGGATGTCATATTAGCCTGGAATCAATTATTACTGCGAGGTTCGCCCGAAGCTATTGTGACTTGGTATTCAATTCAGAAATAATTGTGATGTTGTGATTAATATTGAAGGCTAATATGATGAGCTTCGTTACTTCAATCAAGAAAATGTTAGTTTTTTAAACCGATTCGCAAGAATCAAGATTAGTTTAGTGGTGTATAAGGACGACTATGAATCAATGGTCCGCAAACCTGCACTGTTTTTCATCACCTATATGTCTGACGACCTAACTGACAATTCCACTCATTTTTTAACAGTTCCCAAATCAGAAATGGGGAATTTAATAATGTTTCGATAAAAACATTTATTCTGATAATGTCTAAATAACCTACATATAGAAGTTGTCGCCAGCATAATCATAATGCTTAACAATAAAAGTCTATGGCTAACTTAGTGTCTTGTTAAATCAAGCCTATTCAATATTCAAAAATGCGTCTTCTTTCCGTCAAATAACCAGTTAGCAAGTTATAACTCTCATATATACTTGCACTAGCTAATGCTGAAACTATCAACAATTAAAATACGTTGCTTCGAATAGTTTCTATGAAATCAAAACATTATGTACTATGCTAGCTCAGTTGTTACAGCGCTTGAGGCGGGTCTTACACGATGAATAAATACATCAATACCACTACACATCTCGTTTTGCTTACACTCTTTAGTTTTAATCTATTAGTCTTTGCCAATTCCACAATCGCTGAGTCAAAATATTACACTCGTTTAACACCAGTAATATCCACAAACCATCATTCCGATGCCTCTTCCTGGGAAACGGGCGTTAATATCAATAATAATTCAGAGACAAGCTTTAACTATTATTGGAGTAACACTAATAGCGGTACAACTTTTGGCAATGTCTATGGAAGAAGCAAAATAATTCCCATAGATAAAGGCTACCGCACACCCAGTGAAATACTAGGTATTAATGATAAAAACTTAGCAGTTGGAAATATAACCGAAAATGGAATAGCAACAGGGTTTTATTTTGACTATAAAAATCTGGAATTCAGTTATTTAAAAAAATTAATAACAAACGATGAACAAGGCTCAGATTATGTAGACAGCAGGCATTATTATGCGACAAGTATCAATAATGATAATGTCATCGTTGGTGCCGGGCAAATCGATAACGGTAGCAACTTTCACGCATTGCTCTATATCAATCCACAGTTGACTCCAGAGAATTTGAAATCTTTGGGTGATACTAGTCAAAACAACGCTTATGCTCAAGATGTGGTTACCGTAAAAAATGGCAATAATGAAACCATAAACTATTGGGTCGTCGGTTATTCCGAAATTGATCCAGAAAATCAAGAAGATTTAAAAACAGAACACGCATTTTTGTTCGATAATGGAAAAATGAATGATCTTGGAATTCTAGATCCCATCGATATGCCAAGCCGTGCTTATGCGATTAATTCATCAAAAATGATTGTCGGTTCTCGTGATGGAGATCAAAACGGTTTCAACTCTCCCGTACTTTTTTATAACGGTGATATCATTGAATTGGATGAAGAAAATATTCCAAGAGAAGGAGAAGCGCTAGACATCAATGAAAATGGGCAAATCGTTGGATGGTATAAAAATGAAGAAGGAGAAAGCCGAGGTTTTTTATATGAGAACGAAAATTTTTTTGATCTAAACGATATTACAGTTCTAGCTACTGCAGGGTCTAACCCATATTGGATATCAAAGGCATCCGGGATAAATGATCAAGATCAAATAAGTGGTTTAAGCGGTGATATTAACTCAAGACCTTTTATCCTAGACCCGGTACTTGATAATTTACAAAAACTACCATCCATTGTCAGTCCAGTCACCCGTAATTCTGATAATTCCTATGAATCTGTTAGCTCTTTTGACATAGTAGCTATGGGAGAAAAATGGCTTGTCACTTTGAAAAACAAAATAATATTACAGGTTTATGAAAAATTTGGTGAACACTGGCGCTATACATCTGAACTAACATCAATCCCTTTAAATAGTTACTTATCTGTTGAATACAACAATGATTCAATATTATTAACATCATACAACAACGCCGAATTGTACACCCGTATTGGCGAAGAATGGCATTTTATCGATATTAAAAATCTATTTCCTGAAGATGCGCTTCCTAATGATGAGCAGTCAAAGTATTTCCAGGGGGCTATAAATAACAATTCCATCATTATTTACACCACTGCTTACGCTGGTAACAATCAAATCTCGCCTTACAACGGAAAAATTTGGGCACTGGAAAAAATCAATAATAATTGGGAATATTTGGAGAAAATTGATCGAAGTGGTAGTGCTTTGGGACTTTATCCATCCGAAATCATATTTGATCAGGGAAAAATATTTATCACGGGCCTTAATACAAAAGGCACTAATATTATTGGTGAATTTCTAATTAAAAATATAACCAACGGCAAACCCACTTGGGAGTTTGAAAAAACGATAGCAATAAACAATAAATACTATGGATATAGTTATTACTACAAAATACCTTATATAAAGACAGCAAATTCTTTATTACAATTTAATCCCAATGGTGCAGTCGATACTGGTGAGTATCGCCCCCCAAGGGTAACTATAAATAATGTCGGCTTATATCAAGCGATTATTTCGTTCGACACCTCTGATGACAGTTATATAGCATCCAATATTATACCCATAAGAGAATTGGTAACAGATTTTTCATATGAAAATAACCTTATCGCTGTTGCCACTGAAAAGGGACGATTGAAAGTTTTCAAAAAAAATGTGGAAACAAATTACTGGCAACAAATATATATGGAACAAATAACCGATGGAGTACCATTTTCCACCTACATAAATAACGGAATAATTAGTGTTCCGAAAATTGAACAAACAAATGATAAAAACGGGAGCATCAAACGTTACTACTTTTGCGACAAAGAAGTCAACAATTGTGAAACAACCGATTTAGACAATTATGAATTTGTTACATCAGGAAATGTAATATCATCCATATTTCAACAATTCGAACACAAAGTAACAATTAGTAACACTAGCAATTTACCATCCAAAGGTTACCGCTTTGAAGTCAGTTTTCCCAAAGAACTTAGTGCGCAAAATGGCCAATTTATTGATTCCACTAATAGCAAGGATTGCTCGATTTTTTCGACTAAAATTTACTGTTTATTTCCACCATTAGAAAGTGAATCATCCAAGGAAATTACCTTTTATTTAACTGCCGGTGCTTTTCCCGGTGAATATGATATCGAATTTACGTTAGACCCCCTGTATAGAAATAATAACGTACTACCATTGGAAAAAACTGTAACAGCGTTCGTCGTTGAAGGTAATCTTCCAAATATCACACTGTCCTATCCAAAAAATAACGAGAATATAATAATATTAGAGGGTGACTCGCTCTCGGTAAACTATGAAATTATTAACTGGTTAGGCAGTAATACAGATCATAAATTTTCTTGGTATATCGATGACGAACACACTGGGGTTAGTGATACACATGTTCCAATCGATCTATCAGAATTGGAAAACGGTAATTACACACTTACGCTCCAACTCATTAACACCAATGGTAAACTTATCGATCCCGCGACAAATAGCGTCAACTTTTCAATAGAGACCTTACATCCCTACATAGACATTATTGCGCCAGCCAAAGAAGAGATTGTTTACCTTAATCCAAAGGACAAACCCATTACATTCGAGTTTGACATACCCGATAGACCATTCCCAGAAGAGGGCTACAAAATCGAATGGTGGTTCGATGATGATCCTAAACATTTAATACTCGAAAATAAAAATATTATTGAAGTTAATAATTTACCAATCGATAGCTATACAATTAACGCAAAATTACTTCCTATCAATGACATTGAAATGAACGGAAAAACATATACTGATAGCGCTCAATTTGAGATACAAAAAATCGTTGATTTAGATCTAACGTATGAAATAAATACTGAAATACTCGCTCAATTTAATAAAACAACTCTTGATCTTCACATCAACAACAGTAATCCAGAGTGGTCTGCAGATAATGTTACATTAACTACTATTATTCCATCCTCCTTGGCAATTCTAACTAAACCCGAGGTATGCACTCTTTCTGAACAGTATTTATCATGTACATTTGTTGAAATAATAACAGATGAAACCATCAATATTGAACTTGCTTCTACTAAACCATACGATGCTGATGAAAATAAAGTCGAATTAACTTTTGAATTGGACTCGAGCACATATAATTTAAACAAAAAGAAATATACTAGTTTATCCATTAATAATGAACGACCAATGCTAAGTATCGTCTATCCACAGAAAAATAATTCTAACGAACCCCTATCAATAGACTATCTAAATACATTGAACGCACGATTTGAACTACCCAAATGGGAAACTGTTGCATTACCTAGTAAGATTCGCTGGACGTTAAATGATAATACTACTATTTTGGACGATTTTGAAAGTCGAATAATTAATCTATCAAATGTTATTGATGGGCATAATAAATTACTGGTTGAACTTATCGATGAAAGTGAATCTATTGTTATTGCAGAAGATTCCATAAACTTTTTTATTGTAAAGAATATCGGTCCTAATAACTCACCTAGCAATGATCCTTTTCTCAAGATTCATACTATTAATTCAACTTACATAAAAACAAATAATCAAGTTGGGCAATTTGTTTTTTCAACAAATGTAAAAGACGAAAACAATGAAACAAATATTAGATGGTATTTGTATAAAGATAAGGACAAAAACCAAGACACATTCGAGGAATTCTTAATCAAAAATCAAAATCCGATATCGCTTGATCATTTAGACGAAGGAAATTATAAAATAGTATTAGAATTACGTGATGTCGATAAAAATGTTATAAAGCGAGAAGAAACATCTTTTGAAATTATTGATGGGACAAGCATTATTGATGGAGAAAATAACGACCCAGAAAAAGTCAAATACGCAAGTATGAGTCCCCTAATTCTTTTCTGTATTATTGCCTTTTGTCTATTTCGAATGCTTAATCGCTATCAATTAACATCAGCACGTAAGCTAAAGGGTAGTATTTTTTGACTCAGCCATGGCGTTGATAGGTCTTTCAAGCGATTATAAAACTTTGACATTTCCATGCTATTACCTTCCGAAAAATAATTGACCCAATCAATGCCGCTAAGCTTTTCTGTAATAGGTAAGCCATAAACCAAAAACGCTTCTGATTCAGATTTAACGCCTTGCGTTGCCTCTAAAGCAAATTCATATAATGACTGTTCAGGGGGGATCTCAACCTTTTTATTTGCAAAAATTATATTATTCTTATCTTGCTTGTTCGGAAATATAATAGAGGCCCTACCGTTACTGGTTTGATTAACAATAAGAATTTGCATATCGACGAAGGATTTAATCTCAAACTTTGCGCTCTCACCATGAAGAAATTGAGAGCTATTTAATTTAACGTCAAAATAATAAGGACGAAAATAAGCGTTATCTGCAACCTTTGTATCAGTAGATAAATTTATTTGACCAGTATCTGGCATTTTACTTAAAGAAACTCCTTTGGCATTAATGAAAAAGAACTCTCCATCTTCATCACCTGCGTTATCTAACCTGCTCCAGTGTGGCTCCTGTTTTGCGTTTCTTGCAACTATTTTTTCTACATTTGCTGATAACAATGATGCGGGAAGGTACCTATCATTTGATAATTGCAATTCTTTTAGAAAGTAATAGGCAAAGACAGAGTGACCTTGTTTTCCTGAATCAACCACCAATTCAACGCCACCTGAGGTAAGTACTTGACGTGAATTTCGCAGGATATTTTCAATAAAATAGCGATCCTCACTTAATTGATTAAATGGACTACCTCTATGTTTTATAAATCCACCAGAATAACAAGAATCCGAAACCAGGAATATATGCTTCGCCGGTAGTTTTGAAATCATATGATTAATTCGCTGGGTAGATATTAAACTTGATACATCTTTTTGCTTGGCGTTGTAAGGTACCCAATGAGCGAGTTCAAATTTGTCGAGATGGCCGTGACCTGCATAGTAAATCAATAAAGAATCGTTACGTTTTAACTTAGTATGTAAAGAAGAAAATGCTGCATATATATTCTCTTCTGTTGCCTGCTGATTAACTATTCTAATTATTTTATTTTCTTCAAAACCATACTTTTCCATTAACAATTCTGATAAGGCATCAACATCATTAATCGCATTATTTAACACTGGCCAGTGCGTATATTTATCTATACCAACAACTAACGCCCAATATGATCCTATGACCTGCGGTGGAACCGAGGCAAAAGACATCAATGGGACTACCATAAAAAATGAGATTAATCCTATTTTTAACATTTGTTCCTGACTTATTTGGCTTCCAGTGCCGTCATCACTAACCCACCATCAACAAGAAATTGCCTGTTGTCGTTTGTTACACCACTAATTTCCCAATAATATATTCGATTTCTTTCAAGAAATATATTACTCACCTGGACACTTGTATCCTGTGTTTGCAAATTAACAATGGGGTCTTTAACTCTATCAGAGTCGCTAAATACCTTAACGTTATATCTAGTTGAATTCTCCACTTTTTGCCAAGTGATCTTCAAATTTTGTTTGTCATCAAGACTAAATCGCGGCTCTTCAAATTCTTTTCCAGCTACAATCTTCTGCCCCATAAAACTTCTACTGCCTTGTTCTCCTTCAAAAAACTGCAACCTCTGGTTATTTGTAAAAGCAGCTATAACATTATTTTCCTCATCCAATTTTTCAGAGTCGTAATAAATATATGGAAGCAACGCAGCAAGAGTAAAAACCACAACAACCGCTGCAATTGATTGATAGAGCTTAGAGGCACGTTGTTGAACGACTAGTTTATCAGGGACAGATTCAATTTTTGTTTCTTGTAAACTATGAGACAACTTATCATCATGAGTTTTAGTGTTATTCTTATGCTGATATGATAGCGCACGATATCGGCATTTATCACATTGTTCTATATGTTCAGTAATTTTCGTATCGACATTTTTTCTGCCGAATGAAGTGCAATATTTAATAATTTCATTTTCAGATAAATGTTGCATTTGCGTATTTTCACGCAGACCTTCTAAATGGCTGTTAAATTGTTTTAAAGATTGCTGTAGTAAAGAGACTTGTTTTCTACATTCACTACACTCAGATAGATGCTCTCGCAACGACATCCATCTATCATTCTCTGGTTGTTCGAGATATTCGGCTAGCTCTTCAATTTCTGGGTGCATAATTGTATTCATATTTGCATCGATTATTTAATTAAAACCTTTTTACGCTAGAAGTTCAGAGTTCATTGATAATTTTTTCCATGACTTACGCATGAAATAATAAAGTTGTTGTTCACTAGTATTATCAGGTGTGACACCATCTTTTATTGATATATTGAAATGTTTTAACGTTTTCAATACCGCTTTTGCATCCTGGTTATCAATTTTCATGGCTTCAAGTACAAATTGTTCTTCTGCCGTTAAACTCTGCCAGGCTTTACCTAATTTCTCTCTATCCTCACGTTGATCAATGCTCAAATCGTAACTTGCTACTTCATACTCAACTTTGCTTGATGTTTTATCAGAGTCTAAATAATCCGCATCTAAGGAAATAAATTCTGGAGCATCGAGCACATGCAATCTGCCACGTTGAGTTAACTCGATAATTATCGAATCCCTAATTTTTTTAACCTGCTCTTCTGCCAAATTCAATTGTTGAGCAATATTAGGTATTTCGTCTTTTGCCAATAAACTAAAAAATACCTTAGGTGCGTATTCGTGGATTTCCTGAATATATTTTGGAACTTTAATTCGCCGCCCGAAACGCCATTCGCGCCATCTTTCCAGAAAAGGCATAGAGCTCACTATGGTGCCCAAATAGGCCTCAATTAAAACTCCGTTACCACCTTTAAAAGTAGACAATCGTTTATTATTGGTTAAATCATCAAGAATCCAGGCGTAACTGGCGTTACCCCATTCACAATAAAGCGTATCAGTATTATTTTTACTCCAGCTTTCATCAATGGTACATTTATATTCATACCGATGATGCAAACAATAGGTTTTACAAACTCGTTGGTTAGTGGCCATTATCATTGGATGAATACGTGCATTAATTATTTTTCTTAATTCTGCATCTCCCGCAACAATCTTATTAATCAGCAGAAGATCTTCGTCAACTGCTTCTCTAGTTAGAGGCGCGTCATTAAGCTCTTCAAGACCAGACTTTTCAAATAATTCTTCCATACGACTTAAAATATAAACCAATTAATGTTTTGGTCTGTAATCGACAATACGAACTGATGTGTGTCATAAATATGATATTTCTTATTTTCAGTCCACATGACGCGCTCAGGATCACCATATTCAGTTAAACCATCAGGCAACAGCTGCTTTTTATCTGCACTCGACCAGGCCGCAATAATGTGGGAAGTTGAATCCACAACGTAAACATTATCGTCGCTGCTCATATAAATAAAATAACGTTGATCACGATACCATAACGGGAATTTCATACTATTTTTAATTATTTTTCGAGAAATCAAATTTTGAACGGATAACCCACCTACACGACTGAGATCTAATTGATGTTTGTGCAAACCGGTAGTTGATTGTTCATCAATACTTATATCTTCATACATAGAGGTTCTATATATTTTATCGTATAATTCAGATTTACCCTCAAGTATCGCAATATTCAACATTACCAAAGATTGGATTTGCTTCGTATTATTTAAATGCTCATTTTTAATTCGCTGAAAATAAGTAATTGCATCTGTACTTTTGTATTCATACGCTGCCAGTAATGCTTTTGAGTACATAAAGTATAAATCACTACCATATTCATTATGATAGTCATCGATTAACAAACCATATGCTAAAGTTGGTTTTTTTAATAACATATAGGTAACAATTCTATTAAAAAGAACGACATTATTTTTATTTATTTTTTCTGATAGTTCAAAATAATGTACGGCTTTCAATAAAACCTGTTCAATCTTGGAATTTAAAACAGAATTGTCCGTATCGTTGGACCTGGTGCTTTTCTCCTTTGAGAAGTTTTTTATTGTTTCATGAAAATCGTATTCAAGCCTATCAGTCAGATATATTGGTAGGAGTAATTGCCCCCTAACATCAGACGGCAACTTATTCTTTATTATCTCATACGCTTGCAACAGATATGATAGCCCGATACTTTCATATACTTTTGACGATGGATAATCAACAGAAAATGTTTCTAAGTAGTTTCTTGCTTTAACATAGTCTCCAACCACTAAATACTGCACACCCATTCTAAACAAGGTACTTTGCCGTGCAACGTATTCCAGCATTTCACTTATATGAAAATAACGTGACTCAAACTCATTACATTGCCCATTCCCTGCCGTAGATCCATTTTGACTTTTGCACTGAATTTGACTTATCGAATTATCCCAATCTGAGAAAAATGTCTTATCATTAATAATCACAAGTGGATTAAACCCTGCAACTGTCATTTTGGTTATTGCAACTCTATCTGCATTTAATTCATCATTCTGAATTTTTAATTGTTTATTGCGTAAGGATGGAGTAAAAAAATCGCGTTTTTTTATACTATCTTTTTGACTCGCGTTTAAAAAACGATATTGCCACATATCGTCATTACTTTGGTGTGCTAATTCGTGAGCCAAGATAAAGGCAAGTAAGTGACGACCCTTATCTCCTCCACGTGACAGACAGAATTTTATCGTTTCACTAGACAACTCCACATTGCCGTTAACTAATGATCTAGCACTTGGGTAAAAAATATTAGTTTTGATTAACAGCTTAGGCCTTGTTTTCCCCACGTCCCAGGTAGACAAAAGATCATTAAAAATCGAATTTGCATATTTCTCGAGTGCAGGAGCGTTAACACTTTGTTCGGGGTTATTTGAAGAGGCGAAAACAGATGAACATTGTACAAATAGGCACAGTATTATAAATAGTTTCGAAGCGTACAGAACATTGGGGTATTTTGATAACTCCACATAACCTCCGATTAGTTACTATTACTAACCCAGCTAGCGTTATTATCCGTCGGCAAAACGGATAATACTGTACTTCCAAAGCCTCGAACAGTTGGCATCTGTTTGGTTCCATTCAATCTTAATGCATAAAAAGAAACTTCCTTAGTCAGGTAACGATTCATTTCATCGGTAGTAACAACATCGTTTTTATCACTATCAGCAAATCCATTAACACCCATTAAAAAATAGTATGTAAAAAGAGAATGACGCTTCTCATGATACCAGGTACTCACCTGGTTACCTCGTGCACTGCTATATACTGTGAAATTATTGGGCAAGCTGTCACTGCTTTTTAGCTTAACAAATACTGGACTAACGTTTTTCAATAAATATCCGGCTGCAGAATTACCAGAAAAACAGCTATCCATAATAACAGTAACTTGCTTTGCGTTAAGTTTTTCCAGATTTGAATATAATGTTTTAAGGCTATACCCAGATGTAGAGATAAAATTCGGATTGACATCAACCGGAACAAAATAGGCATTTTTCTCCACTAAATCCGGCGCACCATGCCCTGAATAGTAAACAATAATATTTGAAATATCAGGTTTAACGAATCTAAACAATCGCCCCATGTGATTACTATCACTGCCAAACGTTTCGTTAAATCTTGCTGCTGTCGCATCTCGAAGATCGATAATATTACGTTTATCCAATCCCTTGCTGTTAATAAGCCACTTTTTAATGCCTTCCGCATCATTGAATGCGTAATCTACATTGGGAATGCCCGACAAATGGTAATTACGATTTCCAATAATAACCGCAACAGTATGCTCATTAAATTCCTTAGATTTTAATGAAAAATTTACAGCTTCGGCTTTCAAAGGGATACCTTTAAAATCAACTGCCAAATTAACCGGGGAACGGCTTGAGTCAACAAGTTTTAAATCAACTTCTTTCTCTATGCCATACAAACCATCTTTTTCATCTACCACTACAGACAGTGGTATATTCGTTTTAAATCCTGCACGGCGTGTTGCAAAAAAGGAAAACTCTAATGTTGCATTTGAATTGGGTAACAAATTTCCGAGTTTATATTGCTTTTCTGTTTTCGGCCCGAGAAATACATATTCCCCGGTTTTAAATGTTGCAACCACATTCTCTGCCATGCCCGCGCCCACATTTTTTATGTGAGCCGTAACTTCAATTAATTCTTGCGGATATGGCAAACCATCCCCATCAGTGTCCGCTATTGAAAAATGGCTAATAACAAGCTCTGGAGTCTGATAGGCTTGTGTTTGAAGAACAAATTTAATTTCATTACTATCAAACCCATAAGCTTCTTCGGCAATAATATTAATATTATTTTGACCCGCAGATAAATTTCGATTGCTAGAAATACGGAGCGATGCTGTCTTAATTTCTTGCGCTGGGATATCACCAATATTTATCTTTTCATCAATGACAATATTATGATTCTTATTATTAAGCACCGAAAGACTGACATTACTTGCTACAGACAAACCAATGTTTTCAATACTCATCATGATGAGGCCAGATTCACCACCATCTAACATTTTGTTTTTTGACGGCTCTTTAAATGCAATAAAACTCAACTTTAGTTCAGGCGGAAATCGATGGCGCTTTTGAAAGCCAAGTTTTTCTATTGCTTCCTTAATAAATCTATCTGGCTGATAATCAATTTTATCAAACTCGGTAATTTCACGTAGCCCTCTACCATAAGGTTTCAGCACCGTTTTGCTTTTTGACTTATCTTCCACAATCCCGGTTGTTGGATAAATAATTTTTGCTTTTTGAAAAGCGTTTAATGCAGCTTCATAATTAGCTTGTTGAAAATTTTCTAATCCAATTTTGTATTGTGTGATTGCTTTATCAACCGTTTGAGACGCAACTACAATGCCTGAGCTTAATAATATGAAAACTAGAATCACACAAGATTGAATGAATTTCATTTTTATAATCCTAGCTTCTAATATTGAAATGAGTAGGACATATTTACCAACCAGGGCGACCAACTCACCCCAGTGTTGGTCACACGTCGCCGTTCCATTGCGAGATCAACAAAATGCCGATCCATAATCTGTAACCCACCACCAGCGGCGACTTGCCATGAACGACTTAAATCATTCTCGTCAGCAATAACACGAGTAACCGCACCCCTTAATGAAATACCCAGGTTTCGAATAAATAAAGATATCAATTCTGCACTTACCCCCACTCTTCGATAAGGATTAACAGAAGCATTGAATGCTGCATTGTCACTATTTGGTGATATCCACTGTACCTCTTCTATCCCCAAATTAATTGAGCTTGATAATCGGGGAATAATGGTAAACTGAGCTTGTGTCCCAAAAGATAGTACACGTGGGCGACCTGGAATCGAATCATGAATCCTATGGGTTACACTGTCTTTAAAATAGGAATCATAATTCAAATGGATGGGTGATCGAAAAGCAAGTGCCACACTAGCATCAAAGTACTGGAAATTATAGGGACCAATCACCAGGCCCCCACTCACGCCAAAACCTGCAGGGCCATCCGTAACACAAGGCGCCTCTTTCAAACATGACACACCAGTCATCAAATAATCTGCACTAATTCCCAGTGACAGTTTATTGCTCACTGAATATCCAGCACCGAATGATACCTGCTGATACTTAATATTGATGTTACCAACCGCAGTGTCATCCAACAAATTACGTGCTGATGTTGAATCAAAATTCAATTCATAAGGCGTCATATAAGCCGCGCCAACACTCAATTTACGAAAGTATTTCGAAAATGTACTTTGATTAAACGTTCTCAAATTCGACAATCGTTTATAGGCACCGACATACTTTATTTCATTTGATAATGACTGCCACTCGTCACCTGAATCTTTTCGTTGATTTAATGAGTAACTAATTGAAAACTCGGCAGATGCTGCCTCGGGCCGCGCAATGCCTGCTGGGTTATACCAAAGTGAAGTACTGTCATTTACCGACGAGGAAAATATTTGACCCAGAGCAGCTGCACGTGCTCCAAGCGCAGGTTGATAAGTTTCTACTGCACTCACTGCCATAGAGAGAATATAGCCGACTATACAGAAACTGATTTTTAATCTATTTGGTTTAAACAACAAGGTTTATTCCTTAGGAAGCGGTCAATCAAAAAGGAATTCTCTCGTGTCATAGTACCTAACAATCATTCAAACACTCAAGGATTATTTTGAGCACGCATTAGCCTTTTAGTGCGCAGAAATTCGTCTACTTCCTATTATCAACAAAAGCGCCAACAAAAAAATATATCAGCTTTGTATACGATATTTGTTTGGTTTTACTGAATAAGTTATAGTCATAATTATGAAAATGAACAATCTAAACATCCTGTGTGTATTTATGAATAAACGTTTTTCACCAACTTCTGTTACAAAATATTTAGGGGCATCACTATTACTTTTAAGCAGCGTATTAAACCTAATGGCTTGTGCGCCTAGCCCCAAAGAAATAAATACACTTCCCAAATCAAACCAGCTCGAACTTACGAATACTAAAGTGGACGCGTGGCGTTATGATGCTTTAAATAACCAAATTTATCTGCAAAATTCGCAAAATAAATCATTCATAATAGTTGATGTTGAGACTTATTCAGAAAAAGAACATATATTTAACGAAATCCACGAACTAGGTTTATTTGATTTATCACCAGACAATAAAACCCTCGCAATAAGCTACACAATAGACGAAGAAACCTTTGTCGCTTTGATTGATAATGACCTGGAAAATTTTAATCCCCAACTTGGATCAAGTATCCCTGGCACAATTAATGGCCTTTTACTCGGAAATGATCATGCTGCTTACATTAATGTCGAAGATAACGTAAGCAAGATTGACTTTAATATAACGCCACCTGTGATATCCAATTTAGATATTCCTGCCTCAAACATAATATCACTAAACCGAAACGGAACTAATTTATACACAATTGCAAAAGAAGTCTCTCCTGACACCACAACGTTATGGGATATTAACCAAGATACACCATCTCAAATATCATCAAAATCATTTTTTGGTGCAGGCTCAATTGAGCACCCCCGATTGGTAAGTTCCGTCAAAAATGATTTTTTATTTGCATTTTCAGATGGCGGTCATTTATCTTTTGACGGCAAGGTCGAAATAATTAATCGCTCAACACTGAATAAAGTGGGAAATCTTCAAGTTGCCGGGCAAGTAAATGCCTTGGCAATTAGCCATGATGGCAGCAGAGCATTGGTAACTCATAACGACAATCCAGTCAACAGATCACCCTCTAATGCGTATCATCCAGCAATTCACGATGTCCACGTCTTTGATTTAAGAAATTTAGATTTTCCTGAACTAGGTAGCTATGAATTACCGGGAGAAGCCAGCCCGGATGGGCTTATTGCAACCAAAGACAACCAGATAGTCGCCAGAATAAATGACGGGGAAAACACAAAACTCGTATTTTTGGCTCCTTAAACACACTCATGCTTATGACAACATGAGTGCGCTTAAGCAATTTTAAACCTGCTAATCAAAGATGATCTGTTGGCATTAAAACGTAATAGCTGCCATCACTGGCTTTAGCAATAATCAATCCCTGTCGATTAATCTGAGCGGCATGGATTAAGGTGACAGTCAGTGAATTTGAAAGCAAACTATTCAAATCATAAACCTTACCATCACGCCAGATTACCGCTTGATTACGCGAGACCCCAACAATATCACCTGCATCGGTGATGGCAAGTGCTTCATCATCGGGATTACCAGAACCACTAAGACTCGGTAACTGTTTCATGGCTGAACCAGTCCATTTCACAGCAACGCGATAGTCTGCGGATTGATTTGCATATCCGACAGAAATTGCTGTTTTATTGTTATTAATATCGGTAGCAGCAGAGTCTCCGCCAAGACCAGGAAGTGTTTTATAAGTATTGCTACTCGGCGTCCATTGAACAGCTTGAGATACACTACTACCAACAACTTTTATACTTCCTGCAGCAAGACCGCTCGCATTAACCGCATTTGCAGATGAACTATCACCACTTGTTCCTAACATGGCTTTTTTCCAATAATAACTACTATTTGGATATCCACTATCAGACCAATACACACCTCGATTGAGAGTATCTGTCATTTTTTCTGTTCCCACACGATGTTGAATGGGGTAAGGAACAGATGAAGATTTAACATCCGTGAGAATGCCATTACTACCATAAATAGACGCATCAGTTGGATAATAGCTACTCCCATTTCCTGAGAATGAGGCTGATTTTGCTGGAGCATTCCATGCAAATTGAGCAGCACCAACCACATTCCCAAAACTATCTACTCCACCACCTTGGCTGGAATAACCATAAACTCCTAACAAGGTATAATAAACGTTTGTCACATTATCACTTAATTGAAGTTCCACTCCATATTTACGCCCATCAAATCCGACTGACTGCCCCACGAGTTTATATGCTTCATTCATATGGCCAACATCAACAAGTGTGGCGCCTGCTGGAAAATAAGCACCAGAATAAGTTTGGGAAATTTTCACCGCTTTATAACGTAGATTTTTCACTTTGTACGTGCAATCACGACCATATTGCAAATCAAATTTTAATGCAGGACAAAGCTCATCTTGGCTAGAACCACCAGAACTAATGGGCTCACCCGTACTACAATCTACTGATACTCCATTGACGGTACACGTTTGAGTATTAGTCTGCGTATTTGTTTGAGTATTGTTATAACCATAGTTATAGTTTGAAGTGTAGCCATAATTAGACGTTTGTGAATTGCTGTAACTATAACTGTAACTATAAGAATAACCAAAAACCGTCTGTACTGATAAAACAGTGATCAAACCGAATAAAACCAGAACCAAATTCTTTTTATACTGCATAACTCTACCTCCCGAAAGTGATTAACAATGTCATAATTTTTTCGATGACATAACAAATAATAAACAATAAAGAATTTCTCCATTGCTTGTCTTAACTAGAGACTGACGGAAAGTTTTTTGGAATTTGAAAAAGTTTTTAGAAGTAAGCCGTTAGTAAAAACTCTTTGCTGAGCTAATGATCGGAATCATTTGACCAATTCAATTTGATTTCTTGTATGGGAAGAGTAAGAAAGCTTTAGTTATCCTGGTAAATAAAATAAGAGCATGACTTTCCTAAAATCGGCCAAAGTATGAGTGATTTTCAAACAAATTAAAAATAGTATTAATTACAAGGAAAAATTTTATCTGGTACCGTGGTTAAATTTTTGAAAAAAGTCCATTATGTGTGATTTGGGTTATGGATGAATGCAACAACAATTTGTCGAAATGTGCCCTTAGCGGACGCTGATTGTGCCTTTTCAAAAAGGGCGGGAATCATAATCAGATTTTATGGAAACAGGAGTGGTAACTATTAGATGAATCTAAATTTGAATTTCTCTCCTGTAACGTTTAAAGGAAAAACAGTTATTAATGCTGGCTGTCGTCCTTTTAACCCCGAATTGCTAAGAAGGCTTCGCAAGGAAAATGCACTTACTCACGTATTTAAACGTGAATTTCGCGACAATACGATAATAGATATTCCGGTTGTTCCTGGCGCCAATCCACTTGCGGAGGATGTAATTCAGCTGGATTTAGCTCAAGAACACAGGTTTTGGGGGCCACTAGTAAACGCTGCATTAGTGAGAGCTTTTCACGGAAAACGGGATATTACTAGTGATAGGCCTTTGCAAGTGCTAGGTACTACAAGTCGAAATTTCATCGAATCTGGAAGCCTACCAGAATGGGTTCAGAAACGAACACTTTTAGAATTTGTGCCTCGCACTTTGTTTGACGCTAACGATGAGCCATTGTTCGGGTTGCTTTGTGATGTAAGGCTTCGAAATCTCTTATTAGCTTCTTGCGCAGAACTTTTAAAGTTAGGAATGCCTTTAATAGGTAAATATGTAGTTACCGAAGACCGATCAGAAGATTCCCGGATTCTACCTAGATCTAAACTTGTTGGTCGTGTTATAGAAATTGACGGTGATAGCTTAATTCTCGACGACTATCGTGAGGGATATGAAACAGTTAGAGCCACGGATGTTAGACTTTCCGGTAATTTAGTTGATTTTGACTGGTGCGTACGCAATTTACTCGGTAATAAGGCTGAGCAGGTATTGCAGAATTCTCGCATAAAGGAAAATGAAATACATGCAGGACCTGGACGCCTGGAGATGATAAAAAACACTCTGGATTTTCTGCGCAAGGAAAGTTTAGAGGCAATACCTGGCTTGAGTATCGAGATTGCCTCAATGCTGGAACAAAAAAACAAACACTTTCCTGTAATAGAAGCGATAAAAAAACCTCCGCTTGTTTTCGATCCGTCAGGTATGAAAACGGATATATGGAACGAACGGGGTATTAAGAAGTATGGTCCTTATGATCAAAGAACTTTCACTCCAAAAAAGCTCAACATATTAGTGATATCCCAAGCTCGTCATGAAGGACAAGTAGATGCTTTCGTAGCTAAATTTCTTGAAGGTATGCCTGAGGTATTAACTGGCGCTAAAGGAAGGCAGAAAGCTCGGTACAGCGACGGTTTCTTACGTCGTTATAGTCTTGAAAAAGCAAATGTTCAGAGTTTTATCTCAAAAGGGCCTACTATTGAGGCATACGAGGCGGCATGTAAGTCCGCCTTGGAAATGGCTGCGGATCAAGGCATTTCATGGGATCTCGCTTTGGTGCAGATTGAAGAAGGCTTTAAATCACTGCCTGGTAATTTGAATCCCTATTTTGGTACCAAGGCGCTTTTGTTAAAAAACCACGTCGCAGTACAAAACATTCGACTAGAAACTATGCGTCAGCCTGATACCAGCTTGGTATTTACAATGAATCAAATGGGTTTAGCTTGTTATGCAAAACTCGGAGGTCGGCCATGGTTGCTAGGTGCTGAGCAGACAGTTGGTCACGAGTTAGTAATTGGAATTGGTTCTCACACTGCTACGGATAGTCGGATAGGTAGTGGGAAACGTTATGTGGGCATAACGACGGTGTTTTCGAGTGACGGAAGTTATCATTTGAGTGAACGAACAAACGTGGTTTCATTTGATAGTTACGCCTCTGCGCTGACAGAAACTCTTAGAAAAACTATTGTTCGAGTTCGTGATGAAGATAACTGGAAAAACACAGACCGTGTTCGCCTAATTTTTCATATGTTTAAGCCTGCAAAGGATATTGAAGCAGAGGCAATAAAAGATGCCGTTCAGGCGCTTGATATTGAGAATGTAACCTATGCCTTTCTTCATATCGCCCCACATCACCCTTTTCTCATTTTTGATTTAGACCAGGAAGGCGAGCCCCCTTGGGCAAATGAAAAAAAGGGGAAGCTTGGTCCAAGCCGCGGTTTACATATAAAACTAGGAGATAGCCAATCACTTGTAGTTTTCTCCGGAGTGTCAGAGCTTAAACAGGTGTCCGATGGAATCCCCCGGCCTTGTTTACTAACCCTTCATAGAAACTCGACGTTTCGCGACATGACTTATTTAGCGCGACAGGCTTTTGATTTCACCGCCCACTCTTGGCGAATAATGTCGCCCGAGCCATTTCCCATTACAATTAAATATTCGGATTTGATTGCCGAAAGGTTGACTGGACTCAAGCAAGCTCAAAACTGGGATGATGATGCAGTAAAATTCCGAGATATCGGACGTACACCGTGGTTTTTATGATGAATATTGTAGACCTTAAACATGCGCTGACACCACCATTAGAGTCGCTGGCTCAATTACCTCCACATATTATTGCCTTCAGCGTATTAATGACTCGTGACCATTCTGATGCAATGGAAATAATTATCGAAAAAATACGAGATGAAGGACATGCAAGTAATTATGGTGATGTTGCATGCCTAGGATTTTCTCTAGGAATGGGTGATCGTTATACGTGCTATCGGGAAAAATTTTTAGAAGAAGTAAAACAATTATCTGGAAGAACCTTTTTTTCTTCCGGAAGAGCGCATCGGTTTGAAATCGACGGAGTTGCATTATTAGGAGTTGCAGTCGGATTAGCTTCAATGGAAACTGATCAAGCAGGTTCAGCGTGGCTAGTGAAATTGCTCTCCGAATCTGAGCAAGCATTAAAAGATGATGAACTACAAATAAGTCTGGTTCGAGCAGCGAAGATAGTGCTCGGTGGAGGGGAATGGTCCTCTGTGCCAGATATTTTACTGAGAATTGCAGTTCCATTTGCGCTCAATAAAGAACCTGATTCATCACATAAGCAAGAAGCCTGGGCTATTTCGGCGATTATAGATGAGAATGATGATGTGGTACGGCTTTCAATGAAAAGGGCCGTTTTTGACTATTGTTCATCAATCCTGGCCGCTTTACCGATCAATGGCGCAAGCATAGATGAGCTAGTTATACTCCTTAACAATATTTCGAATTCCATGTCCCATTGGACGTTTGAGACTAAAAGGCGTGTAAAGGGCTCTCCTGAACGAAAGTGGTATATAGACCATGAATATCATGTCCAAAACTTGCTTTGGACTATTCTGAGGCCAATATTTCCAGATTTGGTTGACGAAGAATCTCTACCTAAAGTAGGCCATAAATCTCCGCGATATGATCTAGGTATTCCATCTCTGCAAACTATTATCGAAATAAAATTCATGAGAAAGTCTGGTCAAGCTGCATGTGCAAAAATAACTGAGGAAATTGCAGCAGATAGCGCTTTATATCTAACGCCAAAAACTAACTATAAACGTATCATTGCATTTATCTGGGATGACTGCTGTCAAACCGAGGAGTATCAAACGCTTATACAAGGCTTGGAAAGTTTAAAAGAGGTGAAGCGGGTAGTGATTTTACCGCGACCTAATCGGATGCAGAAGGAGTAAATTTATAGATACATGCAAACACAAGTTTTATCTATCAATTGCTAGAGATCTGCAAGAAAATGGTCAGAAAGAAGGGCAGAGTTACACTCGCAAATCAGAAACTGATTGTACATAAATTAAGTGAGAATGCTATGGCGCAATGGATTTTGAGTAGACTATTTGAGGTAAAGGATCAGCCGAAACCGCGTTTTGCTTTTCAAGGCACTGTGAACTGGATGAAAGCATTGAGTGTTCTGGTAAACGATCAGTCTTTTAGTGATGATGCTATTCGTCAGCACTTTGAAATGGTTCAACGAAGGCCGGTAAATAGCGATGCCGACGCAATGGTATTTGAAAACATTCTAATGGCATTTCATAGTCATGCATCCTTAGTGAGATTCAATGAAGATGTGACTCATCGTTATGACATATGTCGTTCAGCTATCATTTCATGGTATTACAGTATTTATTTTTGCTGTAGTGCAATGGTGACAGCAGCCTCAGGGTCATCACAAGAAAGCCATACTGCGACCGCTAAAGTATGGAATTCAGACATTGTGGATAACGGATTAGCGATGAGTCCTTTTTCTCTATCTACTAGTAGCCTGGTTACAGTTTTTGTTGAAAATGAAATATCAGAACTTCGTCAAGGTAATACACACGATCTAAACGTATATGCTGAAACTAGAGAAGAAGCCTGGGGTGCCGCAGTTTCATATTTAAAAGGTACGGCAGAGTATGAAAAATGGAGAGTAGAGGAGCGAGTAAAAGGTAGTAGCGAATTCAAGAAATTAGGTGTAAATAATTTTCGAACAAAAGCCGCTCGTGAATTAAGAGATAAGCACTTGGAAAAAAATAAAGTTAATTTCCTGATTCAGGCGTTCCGATATCGCGGTAAAGCAAATTATAGAGATTCGGTATTTTTGTCTTATGGAAACAATCAGACGGAAAAGATTGAAGAGTTTTGCAAAGATCTAAGAGAAGTGTCCGAGGCCTTCCAGAGAATGGCAGCATTCTACCTATCTAAGCGAGTTGAACGCGATTCGTGGAGTATTTTTATTGATGACTTGGAAGAAAATTCTAGACTTTCAATTGGTGTCGACCATTTGAGGGTATAACTATAAAAGGGATTTATGGATATTCCTTGAATTAAAACAGTCACCATTCAAATCTGAGCGTCCGCAATGTGCCGTTCTCGCCTATAGCAAGGCCATTGGAATAAAAATATTAGTGAAAATCAGAGCTGGCAAAGCTATTCCTAAGTATGAGACCGTTGAATATAAAGCGATACAGAAGGTGAATATTTTTGTAAAAAACCTGCCATGATTTTTCTACAGCCTCGATATGCGAATTAATAATGATGAAGAATAATACGGTCACGATGACAGACCCTGGAATATTGAATTGGTTGCTTGCGGGTGATATCTCGATTCAGTATCAGGCATATCGTGACTTGTTTGGTATTGACGAAGCCGGTACTGCTGCAATCGCCTTAATATTTCAAAATAATAGAGATAATGACTCATAACTAGACCAATTTCTAATATTGGAAGTCACCCAATTGCATTATGGAGTATAAGTTTCAAATCAAAAAAAGCACTTACACATGGATGACGCCATTATTTTCCATTATAAAAGAATCATTGTTTTACCGGACCATTTTATTGATTCTCAATGAGACAACAGTGCTATTTTCGAATTACCTATTGGCTTAGCTTGGATAACAACGAGCTTGTAGAACATCGGCGTCGTATTAATAATCCGAGTAAACCAAGGGCTAATAACGGAAGTGTGGCTGGGGTGGGTACCATTGAGGTTGCACGTACCAGGTAGCTGCCCCAGCCTGCATTGTAGGCGTAATCTGGGATATTCGAATTATACGTTTTTGTATAATCAGATGTTAATAGTCCAATATCATAATCCCATATCATTGCAACTTGATACGCTTTTGATACTGGTCCAACATAGAAAGTGTCAATTATTATACCCGCCGTATAATCTAAACCTTCTCCTTCAACGTACCCCTTTTTTTCATCATACGTCACTCCATATAAATCTAGATAAACTTTGTCAAGTGTCGATCCTAATAAGCTAACCAAACCATCAATAGCTCCTTCTGCATGAATAAATTTTTCAGTGGTGGCAATTGGTGTGGCTAAGCCAACGTAATTTGACACAAGTGTATTAAATTGATTACCAGTAGCATACTCCCAACCTTCAAAATCCCCGCCTGTACCAAATTGATTAGAAACGTCCTTATAAGTACGGCCCTGGGATGCTGTGACATCTAACCAATCAAGGCCCGTATCAGTGTCTGTCAAATAAGTACCAGAATCGATAATTGTTGCATTGGCGTTTTGTACCATTACTAAAAACAAAGCTACTGCGATAATTTTTTTCATTGTGATCACCCGTATAAGTTAATATTATTCAATATTGATATGGTCTTTGCCAATTGCTATTACAAAAAACTTTGACTGATATGGCTTACAATGACCTCTTCCGTCAGTACATCATCATCCGATATTATTACCCTGACGGAATTGTCTGAAATTCTTGATTCGAATTGAGAATAAATAAATATTCTTTTACTGAAAATCCAAAACTATCGGTTTTCTCAACTGCCTTTAAATTGTGCAGTTTCTAGCCGCATCTCCCAATTGTAATATCTTTGTAAGTGACAAAAAAAGAGAGATCATACCTGTTTAACACGCAACTATTAGTTAAAATACAACCTAACATGATTTAATTCACAACTTTACCGAGAGGCTTAGACAAATTGAGTTGAAGAAAACAATTGATCGAATGGGTGTTTTTAGAGTTTTTGTATATCGCCACAAGAACACATTCTGTATAGTTATTAAAGAATCGGTTGAAATGAATACTCTGCATTTGGATGCTGACGACTCAGTGGTAAATAGAACAACAATATTAGATAAACACATAACAAACACATTTCGCCAACCGCTGACAAATACCGCTATACAATTGCTCTATAGATTAAGCTAATGAAACTAACAATTATTGTTTATAGAAAAATAACAATCACCAGGAGGGATAAACCATGCAAAGAAGAATAAAAAACAGCAACCCAAAAGTATCAAAGATATACCTTGTGGGTAGCGGTATTGCTTCTCTAGCAAGTGCAACCTATCTTATCAAAGATGCCGGAGTACCTGGGGAAAACATTCATATCTTAGAGCAAGATGAAATTCCGGGTGGCGCACTTGATGGTAGCGGCGATCCTGAAAGTGGTTTTATCATTCGTGGCGGAAGAATGCATGAAGAGCACTTCGTGTGCTATTGGGATCTTTTATCAAATATCCCTTCCTATGATGACCCCAGCGTTTCCGTTAAAGAGGAATCTTTTGAATTTAGTTCCAGATATGTTTCGCATGCACAGGCTCGTTTACTCAAAGATGGAAAAAGAATGGATCTCTCATCCTTCGGACTGTCTTTAAAAGACCAAATGGAATTGACGAAATTGACATTTTCCTCTGAACAATCACTAGACAACATCCGGATTCAAGATTGGTTCAACCGGGAATTTTTCGATACAAATTACTGGCGTCTCTGGTCAACAATGTTTGCATTTCAAAAATGGAGCAGTGTAGCAGCGATGCGACGCTATATGAAGCGTTTCATCCACCTGGTAGAAGAGATGCCCAGGCTTGGTGGCATTATGCGCACTAAATACAATCAATACCACTCTGTCGTTGTTCCGCTTAAGCGACATTTACAAGAACGAGGCGTACATTTTGATATGCAGACACAGGTTATCGATATCGAACTCGACCTGTCCGCAGAGACAAAAACGGCTACCGTTATACATACAATCAATAAAAACGGGAACGAAGAAAAAATTAACCTCGGTGAAAGAGATTATGTGTTTATTACAAACGGTTCGATAACAGAATGTGCGGACGCGGGTTCATGGACTAAAGCCCCCGTTCTCAAAGAAAAATCTTCTTCGGGTGCATGGATGCTTTGGGAGCAATTAGCCAAGAAAGACAAGGCGTTTGGGAATCCCGGCGTCTTTAGCGACAACATTGACCTGCAAAAATGGTACTCATACACTGTAACGCTTAAAGATGATACGTTCCATGATTACATGGAAGACTTTTCCGGTAATTTAAATGGGACTGGTGGATTGGTAACAATGACAGATTCAAACTGGCTAATGTCAATTGTCATTGCCCGTCAGCCACATTTCCCTAACCAGCCAAAAGATGTAAAAGTATTTTGGGGGTACGCACTGTATCCTGACAACGAAGGTGATTACATAAAGAAAAAAATGTCAGAGTGTAACGGTGAAGAGATACTTGAAGAACTGTGGTACCACCTCAAAATACAAAAGCTAATGAAACCCATTGTAGATTCAGGAAAAGTCAATTGTATACCAGTAGCCATGCCATTTATTGATAGCCTCTTTATGGCATGTACAAAGGGTGATCGTCCTGATGTTTTACCGAAAGGCGCAACAAATTTTGCTTTCCTTGGTCAATTTGCTGAAGTGCCAATAGATTGTGTCTTTACCGTAGAATACTCCGTCCGCTGTGCTCAAACTGCTGTATACGGACTCTTTGAAACCGGAAGAAATGTATTACCTGTATATGACTCAATCCATAAACCAGACGTGTTAATAAAAGCCATGAAAGCAATTAGCCGATAGGAAAACAGAACCGGCTTGGTAGCAATATTAACACTACGGGACGTGAAACGGGGTCGAACCACGCTAACGTAATGAATTCATTATAAAAGCGGTACCATATTTGACTAATTTTCTGCTTAAAGGTATCTTTTTTGGTATAAAAAAATCATTCTAAGAAAAAAGAAGAAAAGTTATGCCGAGAGCAAATCGTCACTTCCTTCCAGGCCATGTTTGGCACATCACTCATCGTTGTCACCAGAAAGAATTCCTACTGAAGTTTGCCCGAGATCGTTCACGCTGGATAAAGTGGTTATTTGAAGCACGAAAACGATATGGTCTAAGTGTGTTGAACTATGTTGTCACTTCGAATCATATTCATTTGCTCGTCCGTGATAAAAGAAATCAGGCTATTCAACGAAGTATGCAATTAATCGCCAGCAGAACCGCACAGGAATACAATGTAAGGAAAGAAAGAAAAGGTGCCTTTTGAGAAGATCGCTATCATGCAACCGCACTAGACACTGAATCGCATTTGTTTCGTTGCTTAGCCTATATCGATTTGAATATGGTGAGGGCTGGGGTTGTTAAACATCCTATAAATTGGGAACATGGCGGTTACTGTGCAATACAAAACCCACCTAAGCGTTATCGCATTATCGATCACGAAACTTTGTGTGAGCTGTCAGGGATACGTTCTTTTGAAGAGTATCAATTGACACACCGCGAATGGGTAAGTGATTCTCTTCAGCATGGTAACTTTTTAAATAGAGAAGCGAGTTTCAGTGAAGCGCTCGCTGTTGGCAGCTCCAATTTTTTAGCTGACTTTCAATCCACGATTGGTATCGAGCATCGTAAAAGAAAAACAGTGATAGAGAAAGTCGGATTTAGTATAAAAGAACCCGTGGCAGCTTATCATAGCGATTTTGCCGGTAAAAATGTGGGTTTAAGGCATGAAAACACCCGGGTTTGGGCAGAAAAAACCGGTAATAAAACGGCTTAGCCTGGTCCGAGCCCTACAGACCTCCGACATGTTTTTTAGCACAAGCACAACGTTTTTCGGTATCGGTTAAATCGTGAATGATTTCAACTTGAGGTAAGGTTAGCCGCTAGCGTGTGTCGTCCGCCGCGTCGTTGGTGAGCTATGACTGTTAATTACAAAAAAATCTAAAGTTACTTTAACAGCTAGATTCCAGTTTGAACCAAGTATAATTGTTACAGGAGATATTTTGATACATTAGATATTAAAAATGATCAAAATGACATAGTACTGGAAGCGGAAGTTACATTCTATATTAGCGAAAAGAAAATATATAGATAACACAATCACGAAATTAGATTAGATCCTCTAACAAGGATCAAATCTAATTTCATGCTTCTTGTAAACTTAACTCACCGCTAACACAACGTCGTAGATTCCCTTTTACTAGCATATTGAAAGTAAAGCGTCATCAATATCACACTTTGCGATCAATAACCCCTACAATCGATAAAATCTATAATTTAGACAGTATGATTAATATCCGTTCCGATTAATGACTTTCTTTTTATAAAAGCCTTAGGGTATCACCGCATAAACAATCAAGTTGTTCGGGCTGTTTACACACGAAATCAAGTTTGTCATTTAATGATTTTTAATCCTATACTCAGGGTAATACTAAAAAAAATAACAGTCGTTTTGACATACAACAACAGTTCCGTGGGGGAATTAAAATGAACTTATCATACCGGGCGCTCGCCTGTGCTTGCTTTATTCTGTTATTTAACACTCAGTTCGCTCAAGCAAGTAAATATGTACCTTGGCAAAATAATGATTATTCAATATTTACATCAAGCAATAGCCTTTACCAAAAAACGATACGTATTGATAACACTTCAAGTATTTGGCGGCATCTAACTGACTTTTCCGGGCTGGGTGCTACTTGGCTGTATTCTGGTGTTAACTCAGAGATTGTTAAACTTTATTCACCAGATAACATTCCGTTTCAGACGTTTGTTGATTTTAGTCAGCCAGTCGGTACGGCAAATTCGATCAACATATTACCTTGTAATACGGGTTATGTAAGGATTGCTGAAAAAGGGATTAGTCTCCGGGTAAAAGCCGGGTTATTCCAGGATGTAATTCGCCTTAGTGTAGAAAGTAATTGTTCTGATGCTGGAGTAACAAACATTTGGTTTGCCAAAGATATCGGAATCATTCAGTGGACCGAACTTAACATTGCTGGAGAGATAACTTATCAATTGAGCCAAGCAAGTATTGGTGGACAGGTGTACCCTTCTTACACTGGTGTCACTTTACTTGCGAGTTTTCCTCGACCAAGAATATTTATAAGCCTAATTCTACCGATTCCTCAGGACACGCCTAGAGCTACGCTCGGATTACAGATTGAAAATAATACCGCAGATCCCATTATTTATAGATTTCCTAATGGTAGCCGGCATGATATTGTCATTAGAGACAGCCAAGGAAATGAAGTCGCTCGTTGGTCCAGAGGTTTGAACTTTCCTTCTGTTGTGGGCGAGGTAAAGATTCTGCCTGGTGGTAAATACAATATTGGGGGTTCAATTGAGTTGGTTGACAACGCTGGCAATGTATTACCGTCTGGAATGTACGAATTTGAAATTTCATTAACGTCTTATACGCCGGTAAAAGCAAGCCAAATGATAGAGCTTGTAAATCCCGTCTTCGATTAGCGCCACTCAGGAGTACTGATTGATATTAATAGGTTTTTCAGCCGGCAGAAATTGGTTCAGAGACAAAGCAGAAGGTATTTGTCTCTGACCTAGGTTTGTTACAGTCTCACTACCTGTTTCGCGTTTATTTTTTTTATAATTAAGCGTAACGCGATGTCCTGGTTGTATGCCCTATCCTAAACGTATTTCGACGTAGCGCTATCTCGCCACTCAAACACACTTTTAGGATTTTTTTGTTCTTTCAATTTTAATCGTAGCTTCCTAATATACTCAATTTCAATCAATGATTTTTTATCATTCGGAATTATTTCTAAGCACTGCCGATATTTTTCTTCAGCCTTATCGAGCTCCCCAAGCTCTACGAGACTAAATCCGATTCCCCGCATAGCGCGGGTAAGCTCAATGTGTCGAATTTCCTTTGGTGTATAAACTTTTGAATACTCTTCTGCTTTATAATACACATTCAAAGCTTGTTTCCAATTTTTTTGCGCATGTAATATAAATCCCAATTCTGACAAAAATGATGAATTAACGGGGGATAGTTCGAGCGCTTTTTCAAGCCATATTTTAGCACTTTCCACCTGTTTCAGATTTATTTTTGCGAATCCTTTTAAGTAAAGTGCTTTAGCGCAAAAGTAAGGAATAATTTTAGCACCTCTTTTATCCTCATCGGCTGCTGCCATAAGCATATAGTAAACAGATTCAGTCGTACCGCGTGAACTATAGTTTTTTGTTTTTGAATTTCTGTATTTGTTGTTGCAGTGGTTAATGACTGGATCGAAATAATGCTGGATCGCAATATTAGGTTGTCCACTTTTTAGGATTTTGGCGCCTTGATAAACGGACTGTTCATACGTTAATAACGCATTCTTATTATTCTGCTCTGCCTTTTTTGTTTTAACCGGCGAACAACTAATTACAAATAGACTTAAAATAACTAATAAAATTTTCATTGTTTTTTTTTCCTGACAGCGATGACGAGTGAGTGCTGAAAATAGTATCTAGCAAATATCCAAGTCATCTATTATATGCACTAAATATACTTTTTAAAACAACTCAGTTAAGCTGCTTATAGCGCGCCTAATTTAACAATTCCTCAAATATTATCTTACTGAAATCATTAAAATATTTAGATTTCTACCACGAGGTTAATCTAAACTTTGTTTGTTCAATCAATTTGGCCATTCTCTGCAAACTATCTTCGCTTTTCCACAATCTCTTTGAGCCGTACCTTTATCGCCTAATATTCCACCTAATGGACTAGGTTTTGAGTTGTGTATTTCCTATTCTTGCACGGAATTACATATTCGCTGGCATCGATTTTTGTCCCAAAAAATGTTGATCAAAATTAAATTTTAATTGATTAATTTTACACAAGAATGTGTGCTAACCAGAACTGCTACTTGGAATGTTGATGAGATTTCATAACAACTCTGTTTTTGAAAGTGAATCATCTTAATATGCTTGATTTCCTAATTGCAGGTGGAGTTTAATTTTCGTGCACTTTAAAAAAACCAGCCTAAATAGAGATAAGCTGGTTTTGAAGTAAATTAATCGGGGATTATTTGCAGAGCATTGACAATTTTACAATCAATACCCTGCAAACTTAATAATATTATGCACATATTTAACATGCAGTCATATATCAATAAGTACAAAATACGCAAATTGATTTTTCGTTAATCATTAATAAACTCATATGCCCCCATATCATAATCTGAGCCATCACCTGTTTCACCGGCGCCTAAACCATCTCCATCTAAAGGCCTGATATTACCATCTAAATCGCTTTCTAATGGATTTCCAGAATTGTCTGTGATGGGAGCAAACTTAGCACCAGTATCAATCGCTGGAGAACCAGCAACTAGACGATAATCATTTTCGGTGGGATTAAAAAACTGCGGATCAATATCATTACTCGTGATTGAGTTTAGTATTTCGATTCTACTACTATAACGCCCAGTACTGATACTGTTAGAATTTCCACTTACAATTGAATTTTCTAATCGCGAACCACTACTGTAATCTCGAATTAATATACCAGTACCCTCATTGTCAGCAATTGTGCTGTTAATTATGCGTACACTGGAATAACTTGAAACAAAAATTCCGGAACTATTATTAGCGATTAATGTGTTACTGATTGTTGCTCCTGAGTAACCATTTGTGTTTATTGCACCGCCAATGCCAGCTGAATTGCCAACAAAGATATTTTTATCGATAATCATGTTGCCTAATACTGATATTCCACCACCACTCCCTGAGCTAACTTGATTATCGCTAAATATATTTTCTCGTACTTCTTTAATTCCCCAGGCTGACACAGTGCCCGATGGGCCGGTTGAGATATTCTGCGTTATGATATTGTTATAAAGATACGCAGTTGTTCCATAGCGGTATCCCCCGCCAACTGCACTACCGCCAATTGTCGCAGTATTATCACGAATAATGTTGTTTTTAATGGTTACCACACCTGACGAAAGTCGAATTCCCCCGCCATAATCATTATTACCACCGCGAATGGTAAAACCTTCAATATGTCCTGAATATCTTAGGTGTGTAATTACACTATTATTAAGCCCGCTTGCATCAATAATGGTGGCTTCTGGTCCATCAACGCCAAACAACGTTTGATCATATTTCAATACGACTGCTTCATTATAGGTTCCCGAGCCTACAAGTATTCTTCCACCATTATGCGTTGCATTAATTGCAGTTTGGATTGAGTTAAATTCACAACCCGTAGGACAAACATTTGCATCTGCTTGAAAGGAAATCAAACCGCTTGCCAATGAATTATTGATTTCGTTCGTCTCATCTTCCATTTTTAAATCATCTACCACTATACCGAAATAATAATCGCCTGATTTAGTGCCAATCGGAATTGTAACCGTATCACTTGAATCAATTGATATCTTACTAGCAAGTGAATTCATATCAGTATATCCGACCAATGTGTCACTTGAATCAATCAATGCATCCGTTGAGAAATAATATCCCACTCTAAATTTTCCTGCGGTACTCGATAAACCATTATTACTAATTGAAAAATTAACATCAAACGGCTCAGTTAGCGATATTGTATCGCTGTTGAGACTTAGAACCGTTGGTATAAGATCAACATGCTGTGAGATATGAAATATCGGTCCATCAAACATATTATTATTAACCAAATTCTCGGTATAATAATTACTTGTTCCTATTTCTAATTGAATATAATAATTTCCTGTTTGAACACTTGGCATAGTCACACCAGGCCAAAAGAATGTTTTAGAATTGTTTGCGCCCAAACTGCTAACTCTCTCTTTATGTAAAACTTGAACTATCAAATTCGATTCCGCGTTTACTAAATTTGCAGACACGTCAAAAGCACTAAACGCGTTTGTTGTACCAATGTTTTGTATTTCCGCTCTCAATGAGAGATAGTCATCGATTTCGACATTTTCTGACTTATAATCAATACTGTTAACCACTAAATCAACATCTTCGTACAATTCAATTTGCGGAATTATCGCTATATTGTTGTCTTCTCTTGCTTCATCAATCGCATTATTTGCATCAACAATCAATTTAAGTTCTTGAACACCTTTCGTCATTTGATATGTCATTGGCAAGTCATATGTTCGACTAACTTGCTGCCCTGTTAATAGATCATCGATAGTAAACCGATTGACATAGGCACCGCCAAAATAGACATATACCCAAGGCGATTTTGCAACGCTGTTCCCGACATTTTCGATAATATAAGAAATCGCCAAATTCTCTCCCACACCGATTTTTTGCTTATTGACGCTTAAAGAACTAAACGTTAAATCTGGATCAGATAATAAATTAATCATAGGGCCAGCTATCGTATTATCCGCTTCATTTGTCTCTGTTATCTTATTAGTTGGATCAACAATCGCACCAAGATAATATTGTCCTGATGTAATGTTATTAGGAGTGCTTAGACTGTGTGTTGCCGTAACTGAAGTGCCACCCAAAATTGCGGGAGAAGTAAAATTGCCAATTAGGATATCATCTTGAGTAATAATATTATCCGACGATAAATAATAATTAATATCAAAGGTCGATGAGCCCATTGACCCTGTATTTATTGTGGTATAACTAACATCAAAAGGTGAACCGTCCCCATTTACCACTGCTGTGGAAAGGGATGTGATTTGTAGATTTACGTCATTAACAATTGAAAATGTTTCCCCGGCGAGAAAGTTATTCTCCGTGTTTTTTTCATACCAATCGGGTTTTGATTTTATTGAGAAAATAATGTGATAATTATTTGGTGAAGTATCTGGCAAGTCAATCGCAACTGTTTTACTGTATTCGCGATTAGATCCTAAACCGTAGCTTACATAATTTGTCGATAAGAATTGATCATTTTCTGATAGAACCTTATCCGTTGATAAATGTGCATCCATATAAACCCAGCCACGTACTTGCGTACTACCGAGATTTTTAAGAATAACATTTGCGGTTTTTCGGCTCCCGGGTTGTACTGAAGATGTATCATAACTTACAGACTGAACACTCACATCAATGTCCCAGTTTATTTCAATTTGTTCACTAACTAATACGTTATTGGATTTGTCCGTTTCGCCCAATAATAGATTTCTGTTATCGATACTGGCAATTAAATAGTATTTTCCAGGTTGCATATTAACAGTTGTAATGTAACTCCTTGTAGCAATATCTCTGACACTACCCGGTGACATATTTTCAACTATATTTCTACCCAAATATTTATCAATGTTTTTATCAAACACATCATCTGTCGATAAATAAAAGCCGACTTCAGCCTTATCGACGATTGTTGTACCAATGTTCTTAAGTGTAAAAGTACCATCTATATTTGAATCTGCATTTATCGATAAGCTATCTAACACAAGTTTTTCTGCCACTAAATCAAAATCCATAAAAACATCAAAATTACTTGTAGTAGACACATTGTTATCGTAATGACTTTCCACTCGTTTCTTGTCTGGGTTAACAATGGCACCAATATAATACACTCCATTTTTTGTATTTTGCACCGGAATGACTAAAGAGATAGATCCATTTATTGATTCTCCGCCTGCAATGGCTTTGTCAATAATATGCGTTCCAAGTAATGTATCGTTGAAATCTATCGTAGAATCCTCTGAAAGATAAAAATCCACATTTGTACTTGCGAAGTAGGTTCTCCAAATACGAAAATTGTTAGGATCTTTAAGGACTTGGTACTGCTTATTTAATGAAATTGAACCGATATTCTCCACCGTAAATGGGATAGATAACGTTTCCCCTGCATTTACCATTGATTTTGGAAGCTCTAATTTTTGAACGATTACATCGGTATCGTTGATCACTTCAATACGACTTACGGGAGAAACATTATTATCTTCTCTATATTCAAAAATTCTGTTGTTATAGTCAGCGATTGCTGCGATATAGTAATTTCCCGATGGAATGTCTTTTTCCGTCCATAACAATGGATTTGCTGTTTTGTTCTCTCCTGGTGGTATATAAGAAGCACGATGACTTGCTATTAACGTATCACTGGTATCTACAACAGGATCCTCAGATAAATAAATACCGATTAGGTGCTGATTTGCTCGTTTAATACCAAAGTTACTCTCAACATAACTCACTTCAAAGCCATTACCGACTCCGATTTTTAATGGCGTTTGGGGCGGAATCCAATATTCATCCATCACTAAATCATTGCTAGGTGCATAAACTGTTAGAGCAAAATCCGTTTTACGAACTGTATTACCATCGGATGCCTGAAGGTAAAATCGATGGGATCCATATGATACATTATCATCAGCTTTGAAGGTGACAACAAACTCAATTTCAGAATCAGCTGAAAGTGATATGACCTCGGGCGTAAAAGAGGCCGTTAAACCATCCGTTTTTTGAATAAAACTCAGGTTGACATCTCCATTAAATCCGTTTGAAACAATTTTAAAGATACTATCTGTCGGGATCCCTACAGTTGCACTTCGATCAAGTCGTTCAAAAACAAAATCAAAATCCGGCGCATCATGATCCAAAAGCAATTGAGTGTGATATTCGTTGTTATTCTCATCCGTTGCGGTTAACAACAGTTGATATCCCTCTTTTGGTAAATCGCCCGGTATTTGTATCGTTACCGGTATGGTTTTGCTTTCATATTCCGTTAACTCAATAGATTTGGGAAATGTCAATATTATGCGCTTATCGGAAATACTTGAATTCAACTCAAAATTCATGACTGAATTTGTATTGTTTTCTATTACTAATTCTGCGTTATAGGATTCAGAATTTTCAGTTATCACAGTATTGGTTGAAAAACCAAAATCAATCCCTTTTTTATCTGAAACCGAATTATCTAATGCAGTAACAATATTCAAGCGCCCATTGCTGCCAATTTTTCCAGTGAGCTCTGGAAAGGTATCCACGCTGTTCATTAATCGTTGCTTTAGTTCCAAAACAGTTAAATCTGGGGCAAACGATTTTAGTAACGCTGCGGCACCTGCTACATGGGGACTCGCCATTGATGTACCACTATAATCTTTATATCCTGATGGATCGCAATAATCTAACAAAGAACCATCCCACCACGATACGTACCATTGGCACCCATCAGTCGGTACACTAGATCGTATACTAAAACCCGGGGCTGCAATATCCACACTTGAAACACCATAATTAGAAAAGTTCGCCAATGCATTATGGTAATACGTCGCGGCTACCGACAATATATTTTCACTGTCATAAGCTGAGGGATAGAATTTATATTCATCCGTATTTTGGCCACTATTTCCTGCTGCTGCCACGAATAATATTTCATTTGCTGCGTCAATGGCGTCTTTCAAAGCTTGACTATAACCACGGCCACCCCAACTTGCATTGATAATATGAGCGCCATTAGCAACAGCATATTCTACGGCTTTTATCGCATCTTCTGCGAATCCGTAGCCACGCCCATTTAAAAATTTTAACGCCATGATTCGGGTGTTCCAATTAACACCAACAACGCCAGTTGAATTATTACCGGTCGCGCCAATCGTTCCCGCCACATGTGTGCCATGCGAATGGTCATCTTTTGGATCGCCATCATTGTTAAAAAAATCGTATCCATACACGTCATCAACAAAACCATTACCGTCATCGTCGATTTGGTTGTTCGGAATTTCCCCAACATTTCGCCACATATTGGCTTTTAGATCTTCATGGCTATAATCTACACCTGTATCAATAACGGCAACAATTACGTCGGCACTGCCGGTTTCTTTATCCCATGCGTCGGGTGCAGAAATATTTCTCATGCCCCATAGCCGTGAATAAAGAGTATCATTTGATGATTGATTTATTGATTGAATATAGTTTGGTTCAACGTATTCAATATCCGGATCATTTTTCAACATCTTTATTGCATCTTCTTCTTTTATATTTTGCGGAAGCTCTAGTTTGTTCCATCTTTCAAATCCGGATTTACTTAATCGTTTTTTTCGATGTTTATTTTTTCGATTAAATCCTTTAGCCAATTTATTTAAACGCAACTTATTCTTCTTTTTGAAACGTTTTAATCCTCGAATATTTTGTCCTTTCGCACGCCTTATCTCAGCGTTTTTAGTGAATTTTATGAGAACATTTTTTCTTCGAGATTTTTTAAATCGCTTTTTGTCCTCTGCATTTGGTGTAAAAACAGAAGAATTTTCTACACTATTTGTGTTAGATGATGCACTCCTTTGATTGACATTTGATGATGATGCCAACGATATTTGCGAACAAAATAAAATTGACAACATAGTTACTAGTGCTCTTAAAGCTGATTTCATTCTCCGCCTCCACAGAAATTGTATTTTCTTCTTAGTGAATAACAGACGGAATTTATCGAAGAATTTGAAAATTATTTTTCTATTTTTTTGTTTAATTCGATGCGAGGAGCAGAAGATATTAACAATCGTAGATAAAGAACACTTGAGATTATCTTGTGTTCATTTAGCCAACATGTCGCCGACTAGTTTTGATTCGAATACAGAGTTACTCATAGTATTTTATGAAGCCCAACGTTCTATACACTGAGGTTACTACGATATATTTGGGAGAGAAAACAATTCTGTTGAGCAATAAAACTCTACATTGAACTACTTATCTGCAGTAACAAACATCCATGTTTCGCTTTCAGAAACGCCCCCTTGAGGATCTTCAACGATTATTTTCCAAAAATATTGCGTGCCCGCTTTAAGATCACTGACAGTATGACTAAGATCAACAGCTTTATTATTGGGATCTAGATCAATATTCATAGTGAGCGAAGAATTATCCTCGCAACCATTTAAAATAATTACTGCAATAATTGCTGCGAAAAGTACATATCGACGGCGGCGTAATGTTCCGGATAAACCTAATAAGGCGATACTGACACCAGTCAAAGGAAATAGGTTTCCTACACTAATTTTTCGCACGGTCTCCGAATCACAATCGAGAAAATCTGCATTCGAACAAATTAATATGCTGTATCTCAGTTGATCGCCCTCCTCGTCCTCGCTATTCTCCCATATAAATTCGACGGCCGTTGACAGATCGGTACTATTTTCTGCGGGGCTAAGCAATTTCGGTTTAGTCGGTTTTTTATTACCTCGGGAGTTAATAGTGATGTTTACTGTTGCAATATTTGATGTATCTTCACCGTCACTGACTTGAAAGCTGAAGCTGTCTGGACCACGTTGATCTATACCGCTAATGTATTCAAATTCGCCTGTATTTTCGTTTAGATTTATTTCACCTTTTTCTGGTCCGTCAACAATGTGAAAACTAAAATCATCACTATCAATATCCCTTACGTTTAATTTATTTCCACTCAGCTCTGCTTGCTGAACTAACAATCTTTGATCACTTGCTTTGGGTGCGTCATTTTGTGCAGTTATCTGTATCGTCACTGTGGTTTCGATCTCTGAGTCTTGGCTGCCGTCATTTACCGTAAATTTGAACTGATCCTCGCCGTTCTCATTGTCAAACGGTTGATAGCTGAATAAGCCATCGCTAGTTAGCGACAATGTGCCTTTGATAGGCTTCATGGTTACTGTAAAAATCAATGGATCGTTTTCGCTATCACTGGCCACTAGTTGCTGATTTTCTATTGATGTATCTTCTATGGTTTCGAACTGTTGATCTGCAGCTATTGGCGGTGCGTTATTGGAGAAAATTGTAATATTGGCGATTCCGATGGTTTCACTATTTTGATCACTAACAGCATACTCGAATGAATCATTAGCGGTTTGACTACCATCATGTTGATAAGTAAATGATCCGTCAGAGTGCAATTCAACGATGCCATGCTGGGGTGCCTTAAAAGCATTCTCACTTAGCAACAATAGTTCGTTATCATTATCGGTATCATTTTCTAATAAACCCGGTGCAGTAACTTCCAACAAACCGCCAATGTGGATTTCATAAAAATCGGATGCAGCAACAGGTTTATCATTTGTGTTTTGAATTGTTAGTGAGACCGTCGCACTAGCGATAGCTATTCCATCACTAACCGTATAAGTAAAGCTATCTTCACGATTTTCGCTACCATCGTGAGTATAGACAAAAGAACCATCTGACTGCAGGGTTAAAATCCCATGGGAAGGTGCGACTTTAGGCGTTGTAATTATATTCAATTGATTGCTTTCGGCATCCGTATCATTTTCTAGCAAGCCAGGTGAATCAATTGTTAAGGTACCTCCTTCCTCTAAAGCATAGTCATCTGGGTTTGCCAACGGTGCATCGTTGGCTGAGCTAATATTGATTGTCACTAAGGCATTGACTATTTCAAACCCATCTGTCACTTGATAAGTAAAGTGGTCAACATTAATTTCATCGCCATTATGCTGATAGCTAAACGATCCGTCGCTATTTAATATGAGTGTACCGTGTGATGGGCCAGATGCTACTTCAGTTAACACAGTGAGTGGGTCTCCATCCGCATCAACATCATTATCTAATAATCCGGGTGTCTCGACTTCGAGTAAACCTGATTCTGCGACTAAATAGTTATTCGGCTCAGCGACCGGTAGGTCATTTATATTTGTCATTGTTAGAGAAACAATAGCAGTATCGGTAAATTCACCATCACTAACGGCATAAACAAAGCTGTCTTCAAGTGTTTGACTACCGTCATGAACGTATTGGAAAGAGCCATCAACATTCAAGGTTAATATTCCATATTGTGGGAGTTTTTGTGGAGTTATGTTAACAATTAACGGATCACCGTCTAGATCAATGTCATTGTTTAGCAATCCAGGTTCTTCTATTGTTAGGGTTGCTCCTTCATTCAACGTATATTCGTCTACCACAGCTTGTGGAGCATTATTGGAATGCAATATTGTAATTGTTACTCTTGCGTCTACTGTGGATTGACCATCACTAATTCGAAAAACAAAGAAATCACTGTCATCTTGAGTGCCATTGTGACTATAAGTAAATGCCCCGTCGCTAGATAAAGTTACCATCCCGTAACTTGGTTCAGTAACAACAGTGGTCGCGAGTGTGAGACTATCACCATCGTTATCTTTGGCATTCGTTAGTAAACCTGGCGCCGCAATCTCGAGTTTCCCGCCACTTTCGATTTGAAAGTTAGCATCTTCGACAATGGGTAAGTCGTTTGTATTTGTAATTGTTAACACCACCGTTCCTACCACTGTTTCCTTGCCATCACTCAATGTATAAGTGAATTGATCGCTTTCTTGCTCTGAACCATCATGAATATAGGTAAATTGACCATCTGCCTTTAAGGTTACTAAACCATGGAGCGCTTGTTCTAATAGTGAAACTGTTAAATTATCACCGTCAACATCACTGTCGTTTTCCAAAACGCCCGGCACGTTGATTTCTAGTGTTGATCCCTCTTCGACATTATATTCATCATTTTCAACAATAGGCGTATCGTTTACTGCCGTTATGTTAAGAAAAACTGTTGCAGTCGCGGTTTCGATGTCATTTGAAATCTGATAAATAAAATTGTCTTGTATTGATTCACTACCATCATGTTGATAACGGAAAGTGCCATCACTGTTTATTGTTAATTCACCGTACGAAGGTGCTTGTACCGAAGTCATCTCTATTGTTAAAGTACGAGATAACAGGTCTGAATCGTTATTTAACACACTAGTCGTTGCGGTATAATCTTCACCCTCGGCTAGGGAATAATTATCATCTTGCGCCAGCGGATAATCCGTATTGGGGAAACGAACAATAACATTGTTGTTGTCGGTATTTGGGTCAGGCCAACGACTGCGAATGCTGGCGTGTATATCGCTATTTAAAAAACTATCTCCTTCGTTTGCCGGTCCAAAGATCACTATGTCTTCTAGTGTTAGGGGTATCGAAGATTCATGGTCTTGAAATAGCCAAAAGTTAAATTGGTTAGGCTCTGTTGAAACGATATCACCGATAAAACATGTAACTTCACTTTGATTCTCAGGATTTATTTCACATTGTAGGTTTCGAGAAACAATCACCGGTTTTGGAAAGGTAATGACAACTTCACTGGATGGTTGGTTTGGCCCCAAATTAAATAGGTCTAATTGCCCCAATAGCCGAACATGAGGTTTGTTAGTATAGTTTGGTGGTTCATAGGGATCGTTGACAAGCTCCAACTGCTGATATGTCATTGAAAAATCTGCTGCGTAATCAACATCACTGAGTTCAAATATATGCACATGTGTATTGGTTTTTACGCCAAGGAAATTTCCACTGACGGATACATCATAACCAGCCATATAGGGTGACGCATAGCTCGAACTTACAGAATTGCTACTGATAATTTTTCGACTTTTCCCCCATCCATTTTGATTTGTGTGGCGAAAGAAATGGACTTCTCCTGGATTGTAACTTCTGCGATCAGTCATTGCCCCAGTTGTGACAATAATGTTGTCATCAAATTGAACAACATTACCAAATGTTGCACCACTGCCCACATGATCCGTCATATCAATAGGCGGTTCCTTATAATTTGTTGGCATCAGCTTATTCGTTTGTAACCATTGGGCATCTACTTTGTTATAAAGATAAATGGCGCCTATATTATTACCCGCTTCATCATTTAATGGTGCACCAACGGCTATGGTTCCGTTGCTAATACCAACCCCATGACCAAAACGATCGAATGCAGCGCCGTCTTCAGCAAGTAATTTTTGTGGAGAAGATGGATCAGCACCCAAATCATAGATATAGGCAGCACCTGAAAAACTGCCGTTTTCATCATCACCTATTGCGCCAGCAACAACAATTCCATTTTCTATTGCAACTGAATACCCAAGCAAATCTCCCACGCCCAAATCATTCGCACCTAAGATTTGCCCTGGAACAATTCTCACACCACCGGAATGCAAACCCCTGTCGATAAAATTGTTATCAGGCTGACCGAAGACAATGGTATTACTACCTTCAATGTCGAGAGAAAAGCCAAGATTTCCAAAATCAGTGGAATAACCTCCACCATTTGGCGCTTCAACCAATGGAATCCAAGGTCCAGGATAGGTACTAATTTGTTGGCTATTATATTTTCCAGTAAATGCTACTTCAGAATACAATTGAGGTTGATTTATAATATTCGCAATTGATGTTAAACCACCACTGGATGCCACACCTCCCGCACCTTCGTTTTGTAATAATGTAAGATCGCCTTGTGGAAAAATCTTTTGCCATTCGCCATTTTGATAATGATAATAGTAAATAATTTGTTTACTGATCACAGGTAATTCTGATACATATTTGGCCCCGACGGCAACTAGAAAATCCCCTTTGATATCTAAATCATGGGTAAATACATTACCAAACGAATGCGGCGCATAACCGACTTCAATCACCGTTTCTTTAGCAACATGAACATGAATGGAATCGAAATAACCAAGGCTTTGTCCTGCAGAATTAACGGCTTCAACTTTTATATAATGTTCGCCATCGCTGAGATTGTTTATCATGAACTGTTTCGATGTCTCAGTGCTATATAAACTATCATCAACAAAAACATTAACTTTGTCGGCACCGCTATAAACTAGCTGGAAACTACCGGTATCATCAGGATCACGACCAATAACTGAATTGTCTTGTGGGAATGATATTTGTAATGAAGGATTCGTATCTGAAAGACTAATTTGCAAATTTGCGATATTATTGTTTTTAATTGGGTCGCTAATAGTTGTTGATACAACGCTTGCGTCGATTTTGTAGGTGCCCATTTGTGAACCTGACAAACTAAAGGCCAATATGTGTGTTTCGCTTAGACCAAGTTCACCAAGAAGACAGGTAACAAATGTTGTTTCACGGATGCAGGCGTCGGGTAAAGAAATCGTTGACAAACCTTTAGGAATAGAAACAGATAATTGCGGACTGGCTGGATTTGTACCAATGTTACTAACAAGGATCTCTACATCAAAATTTTGATTGATAAGACCAACACCTTCGCCCGAAATACTTAACTCGATATCAGTTGTTTGTGATTCTGGTGTAATTAGTACCACATGCCATTCACTACTGTTACGATCATCCCTATAAGGGTAGGAGCCGCCAAACCCAGCAATCTGTCCCAAATCATTAATTGCACTTAGTTGTAAATAAGGTAGATCGGAAGAGACATTTGGCCATTGTGCTTCAATTTTCGTAATGACATTGTCTTCCCATAAATAGTAACGTTGGGTAGTAACATAGCTACTTAAAACATAACCTATGTCTTGATCTGAAGGATAAGCCTCAATTAATATTTGCCCGTTGTTATTGATACTCAAGGCACGTGTATTTCCATTCTGTAATAGAGCAGTATCAGCTGCATCGGATGGCAGAATCGTGGCCTCTGCAATTAAATCTTTTATTACATTGTTATGCCATAAAAAAGCCCGTATTTGACCATCATTTCCTGAATTGTCGACATCATCAATGGTTGACGCACCTACGACTTGACCGTTATTGTTCAACTCATAAGCGGTGCTCCAACTACCACCGAGTGTTCCAATATCGAACCACTCTCCGTCATTATGAAAAAATGCAGTACATCCAAACCCATTGCCGTAGTAACTAATACAATTTATTTTTTGTGCAGGCCAGTTCTCATAGGGGTAGTGATGTTTATGTGTTGGAAAGCCAAAAATGGTATTTTCAAAACCAAATCCATGATCGATGCTTTGGCCCACATCATTACGTTTATGTATTTGCGGAGAGTCTGGGGAAGAAGGCTGATAAATACTATCGTTCGTTACGATAGAGTCATCATTATCGATGTCAAGAACATAAGAATGTTCGATTTGTGTAATTCCATTCGAATCCCACACAAACCCTTTGGGATTCCAAGATAAATTGCCAACATAAGGAGGTAAATAAGGTCCAGTGGTCATTGACCAACCACCCACTTTTCCCGCGTTGTTAATCGAAAGTGCAGCAGCAACATTGCCACCTAAATCACCAATATCAATCAACCCCTTAAATTCGCTAGCATAGAATGCACGAAAATCATGTTCGTTGAATATGAGCCTGTAGTACCAAGAAGTAATGGCTCCACTAAACCATAAATCCGTATATCGATAGACCGTACCAGCAACTTCCCCATTATTGTTAAGATCAACGAGCGCTGCCGGCGTATTATAATTCAGATAGCCAGGTAAACGGCCTAGCTCGCTCACTAAATATGCGGCGGAGATATTTTGGCTGATAATAATAGTAAGAAATAAAAATGCTGTTTTTTTAATTTTGTGAAACATAAAATCAAATACACCTTAATCATTATTTTGCGGTCGGCTTCACCCTTCGAGCTAAAATGTAACATGCTAGATGAATTCTAGCGAATGAAAACTAAGAATTCCTATTTCTTATAATTACAGTATTGTTTGTAGAGATGACGGAAGGATTTTGTATATTTGAATTATTTATTTGAACTTATACAGTAGGCTTGGTTTTGCGTTGATGCGATGACGGGCTGCTGTTTAGCAATGAGGCAGTTATCTTTAAGGAAGATACCACTTCAAATCGTATAATATAGTGTGGAAGTGGTTTTTACAGCTAATATAATAAAGACTTGAGCACTGATTCTATTTGGTTAGCTCACCATATCAATTGTTGACAGAAATACTATTTTAATTTCAAAACATAAAAAACTCAGCAGCTATTTTTGGCTGCTGAGTTTTTAGTTCGAACTCGATTACAGCGATTTAAAACTAAGTTCGCATATTTCTGGATTACCTCTATTCACTATGACCAACAAATTCATAAGCCCCCATATCATAATCAGACCCATCACCTGTACCACCAGCACCTAAACCATCGCCATCCTGAGGTCTCACATTCCCCTCCAAGTCATGTGAAACATCTTCGTAAGGATTACCCCAATAATCTGTTATAGGATCAAACGTTCCGGCTGTATCAATGGCTGGTGAACCTTCCGTTAATCGATAATCAGCAGAATCGGAATCTACAAACATTGGATCAATATCATCGGTTGTTATAGAATTATAGGCTCTTGTACTATAGCTATACCTTGTTCTAAAAAAATTGCCACCTGTATTGCCATTCATGATGGAATTTTCCAGTTTCCAATTGCGCCCACCGTAATTTTCTGTATATATCCCTACACCCTCATTATCCGCAATAGTGCTGTTGATTATGCGTAAATCACGAGACCTGCTTTTACCATAAATCGCAGCGCCATAGGTACCACTGTTGTCTACGATTAGCGTATTTGTAATGACAGCTGGCGTGTAACTTTCTACATATATTGCACCACCGTAGATGGCGGAATTACCCTTAAAAACATTTCGGTCAATAATTTTAGGATATAAATTATTTCCGTTTATTATTAGAGCACCCCCTCTTCCGTTTGGCACCTGGTTGTCAATAAAGATATTGTCTCTCACAAGTAACTCTCGGTTACCTACGACGACGGTTCCATATGAACCCGTAGAAAGGTTGTTTGAAATAACATTATTGAGAATTTTAACATTTGAATAACCACCACTACCTCTAATGGCACCCCCATCAACGGCCGTGTTATCACGAATGATGTTATTGACGATGGTTGCGCCTCCCCAGATATAAATACCACCACCGCTATTACTATTACCACCCTGTAGTGTAAAACCTTCAACATGGGAAAAATATTTCATAATCGTTATTACAGGACTATTCAAACCAGTGGCGTCAATAATGGTTTCTTCTGGTCCATCAATCGCAACCAAGGTTATATTATTATCAATAACAACTGCCTCATAATAAGTGCCTGGCCCAACAATAACAGTGCCATCCTTTGGGGTTGCATCAATAGCTGCTTGAATAGAACTGTAAACACAATGAAATGGACACACATCTGCACTGACAAGCACCGAAATAAACGAACCAGTCAACGAATTATTCGTTTCGTCAACTTCTTGCTCCACATCAAGATCATCAACAAGTAATCCGATATAATAGTTATCTGGTGTTATGTTATTTGGCATCGTTACAGAAACACTTCCGCTTGTTGACTCTCCACTATTCAATCGGCCAATATTTAGAGATCCTAATAATATATCATTCGAATCTATAAATTCGTCATTAGAAAGGTAATACCCCACACGAAACTCACCCGTCGTTGCTGAATTTCCATTATTTTCCAGGGCATAATTTATATCAAAAGCTTGACCTAAATTTAGCGAAGTTACATTAGTACTAATATTTGTCGGAATCAAATCTATTTCAACCGGAATAATTGAAAATATGGCGCTAGAAATAGCGCTATCCTGATAATCAACCGCGGTAACAATGGCATTTAAAACCAAACTATCGGTTAGTTCAATTGGCGTGGAATAGAGATATCCATTGGTTTGTGTTGGTGAGCTTCCATCCAAAGTATAATAGATATTTGAACCAGGAACTGCACTGGACAACGTCACGGTAACCGAGCCATAAAATTGACCGCCACTGGGTGATATATCGGGGGCATCGGCAGCGAGTAAAGGCATGTCCACATATTCAAACGCACCCATATCATAGTCAGAACCATCCCCAGTGTTTCCGGCCCCAAAACCATCGCCATCCAGTGGCCTGGCCTTCCCATCTAAGTCGATGGTTAGATCATAAGGAGTTCCTCTATAGTCAGTAGATGGCGCAAAGTCACCACCAGTATCAATAGCAGGTGAACCTGCAGCAAGACGATAGTTACCTGCCGCATAATCAACAAACATTGGATCTACGTCATCGCTGGTAATCGAGTTGAAATGCGGAACAGTCCAGCCAATGCCGCCGGTATTTCCATACACAATAGAATTTTCCATTGTCCATAACCGCCCACCATATTTACCCTTAGCGAAAGCTGTACCTTGATTGTCGACAATGGTACTGTTGAGAATACGGTTGCCATTTGAATAATTATCACCATAGATTCCTGCACCCTCTGTTGCGCTATTCGCAGCAATCAATGAATTGCTAATTACTGCTCGAGTATATTTAGGAAAAAATATTGCGCCACCATACATCGCAGAATTTCCAATAAATGTATTTCTGTCAATTATACTGAGATTTGCTCCATCCCATGACACAACCAAACCACCGCCTTTTCCCATAGGGGCTTGATTGTTACTAAACAAATTATTCCGTACTTCTTTAATACCACCCACAGAAACTGTTCCATAGCTCCCGGAAGAGAAATTATTTGTTATCACATTATCTATCAAATATGTGTCAGTATAGGTGTTGCCACCACCCACGGCACTTCCACCAATAGTTACAGTGTTGTCACGAATGATGTTGTCACGAATAATAACTATACCGTTCGCTACTCTAATACCACCACCTTCATCAGTATTACCCCCTCGAATGGTGAAACCTTCAATATGTGCTGAATAGTCAATAAGACTTATTACGCTGCTATTAAGGCCTGTGGCATCAATGATAGTTTTTTCGGGGCCATCGATCCCAAATAAAGTTTTGTTATCGCCCATAACAATGGCTTCATTATAGGTACCTGCACGAACAACGATAAAACCATCAGCTGACGTTGCATCAATGGCTTCTTGTATGCTGGTAAATGCACAATTACTTGAACACACGTCTGTTTCCACAATGACTGAGATGCCAGTCGCTAACACATTATTGATCTCATCTGTTTCAATTTCCGAATTGAGATCATCTACGATGATACCTAGGTAATAATCCCCAGGGTCAATATTGTAAGGGATGGTAGCGTAGGAAGCTGAGGTTCTCGATTCACCGGCATCCAATATGGACAAGTCACGAGATCCAATCAGCACATCATTTGTATCGATAATTGAATCAGTAGAGAGATAATATCCCACTCTGAACCAACCAACCGTACTTGATAAACCAATATTGGAAAGCGAATAGTTCACTAAAAAACGTTCTCCAAGATCGAGGGAATTATTGATTGTACTGATATTTGTCGGCATTAAATCAGTTTCTCGCACATCCACTTGTACACTTGTTGTTTTACTGATTTCACCCATAGTTGCTGAAACTGGAATAGTGTAGATTCCGGACATAACTCCGTTTATCGGTGCAATACTTAATGAAGTGGTGACACTGTTATTTAAGGGCAATATCTCAGCACCTGATAAAAGCTGCGCATCGATACCAGCTGTTGGAGAATTAACAGCTAAATCAACTAATCCTGACGTATCAAACGATGTGAGGGTTAATTCGATATTAGCATTATTACCTGGCACAACATAAATCGACGCTGGTGTTGCTGTCAGGTCAAAATCAGGAACCAGCACTTGAAGCTCGGTTTCTGTTGCCGAAACGATTGATTCGCTGCCCGTTGTTAAAACATGTATGGGATACACTCCCCGATTAACAGTATTATCAGTTTTAATCGTAACGGTAATACTCGTGCTGGCGCCCGCCGCCATGGGAACTTGAGTTTCAGATAAAAACGCGGTAATACCACTTGGCAAAGTATCCAGTGACAAGTTCAAAACTTCATCCACTTGAGATGTCAAACTCAAATTAAGGTTTACTGTAGATTGACGACTTGTTTGCGTGAATGTTGAATTGAAATTAGCGGTATGAGCAACCATATTAAGAGCAGTTGCCACATTTAGGCGGCCACCACTGACGGTATTACTGGCAAGCGCAGGAATAATATCAACCGTGTCAATGAGACGTTGCTTTATTTCAGCGGGTAGTAAATCAGGAAATCGAGATTTCAATAAAGCAGCCGCCCCGGCAACATGCGGAGCAGCCATTGAAGTACCACTAAATATTCCATAACCGTTGGTTAAACAAATGCTTGTTGGAGTACACGGCCGTTTAGGTGGCAATGTAGACAAAATCTCCACCCCTGGCGCACCAAGATGAATCGTTGTTGAGCCATAATTGGAAAACCAGGCTCGATCATCATTAGCATCAGTTGCAGCCACTGAAATAACATTGGGGAGTGCAATTCTAGCTGGATAGATTTCTGTAAAATTAACATCTGCATTAGAATTACCTGCAGCCGCGACGAATAGTGCGCCAGCTTCATTGGCCGCACTAATCGCATCAGCCAATGCTTGAGGGTAAAAAGGAGACCAAGCTCCCCAACTGTTGTTAGAAATTTTTGCGCCCATGGCTGTGGCGTAATTAATTGCCGCAATGGCATCAGCTATAGATCCCGATCCATTTGCACCGAGAAATTTCAACGCCATTATCCGAGAAGACCAACTTATACCTGTGACACCAATACCATTGTTTGCAGTCCCGGCAATGGTACCCGAAACATGGGTACCATGACCATGATCATCGTAGGGATCCCCATCAAAATTTACAAAATCATAACCATGATAGTCGTCAACGTAACCGTTACCATCATCATCAATGCCGTTATTGGGTATTTCACCCTTGTTCACCCACATATTGTCAGCAAGTTCTGGGTGTTTATAATCTACCCCGGTATCTATCACCGCAACGGTTACATTTGAACTGCCTGTGGTAATATCCCATGCTTCATCTGCTGATATATCTGCCCCTGGGACTCCACCTGTTTGCCCAATATTTTCCAATCCCCAGAGTTCATCAAAGCGTGGATCTGTTGACAATTGTTGGATAGTCACCAAATAATTTGGCTCCACAGATTCAATATCCGGATCATTTTCTAAAAGCTTTTTTGCGTCTTCAAAACTCAAACCATCAGGCAGATCAACCTTATGCCAGCGCTCTGCACCTGATCTGGTTTTAAGCTTTAAGTGCTTGGCAAGTCTTTTCATTTTTAACTTGCCTTTTTTTCTTAGCTGCTTAAACCCTTTAGTATTTCTCCCCCTTTTACGCATCCTTTCAGCTCTATGGCTAAATTTTACAAGTAACTGATCATCTCGAAACTTGCGTTGCGCTGAGGCCCCTTTTGGCAAAGGTTTGTTCACATCATATTGATCTACACGAGAACCATTTGATCCGCTGGATTGATTAAGATTTTGTGATTGTTCAGGTAATACTGCAAATAAATTAGGTGAAAAAACTGCCAGCAAAATCAGTGTAATACTAATTTTTGTAAAACGTTTCATCCCTCATCTCCATATATTGTATTATTTTCTATGGATATAAGGATGACGGCACGGCTTAACATTTTTGAAAAATAATTTTAGCTATTATCACTAGCTTTATTTTACTTTGATACAATGACAGGTGTTACCTAGATATTTTATATATTATCGTTGAGAGACTACCCCACTAAATTGATCAATTTAGTGGGGTAGTTTTTTCCTTACTTATATACTGGGAGAAAATTCAAAAGCGCCTATATCGTAATCATCGCCGGCACTGATTCCTTTCCCATCTCCATCAATACCACGTTTAATACCATTAAAATCGTCATCTTGATATTGACCATAAACTTCAGAAGTATTAGTTCCATTATCGATTGCTGGGGAACCATCACGTAAGCGAAAATCACCAATTTCAGGATCAACAAATAAAGGGTTCTGATTAATGACATTTGCGCAGTAGAAGCAATAAGGCGTATTACCTTCTATGATGGAATTATAAATTCCACTGGTTGCCGAGGTACCCGCGTTCCCCCAAATAATGGAGTTGATTGCACCGGTTCCGTAAACTGCAGAATATTTAACAAACCCAGCGGTATTACCATACACAACTGAGCCCAAGATCAAACCTCGATAAATGCCTCCACCGTATCTTGCAGCGTTATTATTGGTAATCACACTGTTCCGGACATATCGATCGCGCGTATAAGCATTAACATAAACACCACCACCATCACGTGATGCAAAATTGCCACTGACAGTATTCGCGTTAAAAAGGATAGTTGCATAGGACCCCATAAAAGCGCCGGCCCCATAGACGGCTTCATTATTCAAAAACCTGTTATTCTCTATCGTTGCGTTACTGTATCCCCAACTCGTAAAACCACCACCATAGGTCGCCTTGTTTTGGCTAACAATACTGTTCGAAACTGTAAATGAACTATACCTCAAGCCATGAATACCACCACCATCCCGACTAGCCGTATTACCCTGAACAATACAATTATCTACCGTGTTATCACCACCGGAAATTTGAATCCCCCCTCCATCGAGCGCAGTTCCTCCGGTAATAGCCAGATTATTTAAGTTAGCTCTTCCTTTTAGCGTTACTGGACGGGAACTTATGCCTTCCGCATTTATTACTGTGTACTCACGAGAGATGCCCATAATTGTCCGATAAGAGAATCTGATTGATTCACGGTACTCTCCGGGAAGAACAATTATTGTATTATCGTTAACCGTGTTATTGATCGCATCATTAATTGAATTATATTGAGGGATTAAAGTGGCGTACGATTCACAATTGGTATTACAAACGTATGCATCCCCATTGGGTATTTCAACCAATGGAATTGTGGGTAATTCACCTGACGGTATTGGATAGATATTATTTTCTGCGGGTGACGGTGGGTAAATAATTTCACAATCACTTTGACCCCACTGACAATAACCATGCCCTTCTGCCATTGCCGGCCCTTCACTAGCGACGAAACCTTCGTGAGAAAGCACCCAATACGCATTGTCTTCCATGGCTAACGATCCATTCTTCTGCGCTCTCACCAGAATCTGACCATGTACATTAATAGAAAAGGCGTCAACAATTACCCAGCCATTATCTAAGGAAACGGTATCATTTAGGTCAACCATTTCTCCTGCTTGGTGTACAAATGCATGGAATTTTCGATTTTCAGTTTCTGCATAACCTACTATGGTTCCGTTATTGTTAATAGATCTTGCAACACTTTTCTCGCCACCCAGTGTGCCAAGATCGAAAACATCGGCTCCCTGCCACAATACGGCTCGCGTATGGTTTAAGAAATTCTTTGCTGCACCTACTATCAACTGATCATCGTTGATATCATAAGCGATTGAAGAGCCCCCAGCTAGAGAAGGTAAAATGCCTGGATCACTCGTGCTCTCTCCAATACTCCACCGAAATGCCTGCTCAGAATTACCAACAACGATTGCGCCGACTACGTCGTTGTTATTATTTATCGCCACTCCAAGGCTTCGAGTTTCAGCAGTGCCAATGGTATATCTAACATTAGAAATTACCACTTGGGCATGTCGCAAATAATTATCCCCAGTTATTGCTGACCCAACGGTGTTGCCATGGTCATTAACATCTTCAACATAACTTTGAATACTGTTATCTAAACTCACATAACCACTGGACCAGTTATTGTCATTATCACGCCATTGAAAGGATCGTTCAAAATATGGCGTTGTTCCTGCAATAGCAGCATGTGACGAACCAACTATTATATCCCGAGAATTATTTATTTTGGCTGCTCGGCTTTGACAGCTTGAGGTACTACAGTAATTAACCCCAAACCGATGAATTTCACCTTTAACCCAGACAGCCGATTCCCACTGAATTTTCTCTTCACCCGTATGAGGGTCTATGTAAACATATGACGCTCTACCTGCCACATCACCGTTATCATTCATGGATGGAAATCCTGGTAAATAGGTACCATAAGGATCGTAACCATAATTGGTCGCACTCGACCCTTCATTTTTATTGAAACTTAAAAACACTTTTGCACCTATTGCTGCGGTGCTATCAATAGTATAATTATCTGGAATTGCGTAAGCATTTATTGAAAATACAACATGAATAAAACACACTGAATAATACATTAATAATTTTTTCATAACGATTTACCTCTCGATTTACAACTTACCAAATGCAACTGTCAGTAAGTTTGGCTACAAACTTGTACTCAATAGACAAGCCGTGTACCTATCGGAGGCGATTTTTTTTACTTTAGGAAAAGTAATTGTTCTTGTTGCTAATATTGTCTTTCTAATTTTTTTCGAAAAAAATAAACTATTTTTTCAAAAATACTATGACTTTCCGTCAAATAAATTTATTTGGTTTTTATAATAATAAAAAATATTTAAAAATTAGCCAAATTATTTGTAAACGATTATTCCGCTAACCTTAATAAATTATTAAAGAACTACGGAGCACAAAGAGCACAAAGGGACAAAGGGGCAAAGCACAAAGGGGTCAGCACAAAGGGGTCAGGTTGGTTTAACAATGTCTAATGTGCTATGGTATGGACCATGCCAAGACCAGAACGAATACAATATGAGAACGCCTTTTACCATGTGATGAACCGTGGCAGAGGCCGTCAAACTGTCTTTCATAATGACAATTACTATCAAGCGTTTTTAGATACCCTGGCCGAAGCTCATACTCGTTTTGATGCAAGTATTCATGCTTATTGTTTAATGAAAAACCATTACCACCTGTTGATTGAGACGCCAAACGCTAATTTGGATCGTATCATGAGGCACATTAATGGCGTTTATACTCAACGTTACAATCGCTTAATGCACACCGATGGCCCTCTGTTTAGGGGGAGATACAAATCCATCATTGTAGATAAGGATGCTTATTTGTTACAGCTTAGTCGATATATCCATCGCAATCCTATCGAAGTAGCGGGTACTGAAAAAATAATTTTGGAGTACTATCCCTGGTCAAGCTATCCTGCCTACATTAATAAAGCGAAACCAGAACCTTGGTTGGCACGAGAGCTCACTTATCAGATGTTGGATCAACATTATCGCTATGCGGGTTATAAACGTTATGTTGAAGCGGGTATTGACGATGACATTAAATACTTTTACAACAAAGGTAATCTAGCGGCCATATTAGGAGATACTGATTTCAAAGAACATCTAATAGAGATAAAGAATGAAGCTGACGGAATCGTAGAGCAAATAGTTCGTATGAGTGAAAAACCAACTCCAGATGCAATCGTAAAAGCCGTCGCTATGGAATTTAAGGTAAATATAGAGAACATTAAACAGAAGCAGCAGGGTTTGCGGATGGTTAATACAGCTCGCCAAGTGGCGATTTATTGTTGCCAGGAGCTGGGAGGAATGACGCGAAAAGAGATTGCCAGGCATTTTTCATTCGCTCATCCAGGCAGTGCAAGTCTACCTATTAAAACAGTTAAGCGGGAGTTGACTAATGGAAAGATCAAGGAAATGGATGGTATATACAAGCGATTAGATATGGTTAAACCGGCTTGACCCCTTTATTATGAATAAAATAATACAATATCTCACCCCTCTATTTATTTTCTTATTTTTGCTTGAGCCTGCACAAGCAAAGGAAAGCGGGTTTGGCAAGGCCAGGCACGCTGTGGGTTTTAGCATTGGCAGTACGATGGGTCCCGGTTTAACTTATCGTTTCTATTCTTCCCGATCTTTTTATCAGGGCGCTTTTTTTGCGCGTGTAACCAGCCGTGATGATATTTCTGATTTGATGATGAGTGCCTCTTATGGTCGTGTTCTTAGTAATCTTTCGGTTGTAAAAGCACTCCCACCTACCGCCTTAGTATTTGTTACAGGTATTGAAGGTCTTTATTCGAAAGATCAATTTTCTAATAGAGCTAACAATGGAGATACCGGCAACGAGAAATCCGTTCATACCGGGTTGGGCATCGCCCTGGAGATTGGTAACACTTTTACGCCGGGTTTACTCTTTTCCCTGGGTACAAGTTACATGCTTTCCGTGGATCGACTGAATAGTAGCTGGGAATGGAATCTAGGGCCACAAGTCAATGTTGGCCTGTTGTATAACTGGTAGTGCAAATATGCTTATAAAGTTACGTTCATTAATCTGTCTGAAAAAAGTATCACAACTGACTTTGTTGTTAAAATTCTTTATCGTTATCACTTGCAGCCATCTTATTACACAAGAAGTACAAGCAAATGAAAAAGTAAAACATGGCATTGGTGTTAGTGGCGGATACATTCTAGGGACCGGTTTGACATATGCGCGTTATCTAGGGCCGCACATATTACAGGCCTCTTTTATCGGTGATGTTGTCCAATATAAAACTGACTTCAAGGCTGGACTTTCCTATGCCAGATATATTCACCATGTTAGAGAGCCTAGATCCATGCTTCCCGTGGCCCTAAAATTTATCACAGGTTTGGATATACATTATCAGGATGGCATAGTGGATTCGGACGTTATCGTTTACGATGACATGTTGGCGAATGACAATCACGGAACTTATTTTTTTCATACAGGTGCTGGACTAGGATTCGACATTGGTAATCCAGGAAAACCAGGGCTTGTTTTATCGCTGATTTTGACTTACACGCTTTCTTTGGAGGAAGTGAATAATAAACGAGAGTGGGAAGTGAGCCTGTTACCTGCTGCTGGGATTCTCTATAACTGGTAAAAAAAGAAATGTTTGTTGACCGAAGTATTAAAATAATTTTTATCAACATGGTTCTGTTACTAACCATGACAAATGTATCGTTTGCCAAGGAAAACGAATCGCATCAATCAGCAACACAAGCTGTTGGTTTCAGTGCCGGATGGATTTCTGGAAATGGAATCACCTATAGGCGTTATTTTGGGAAACATTTTTTACAAGGCACAATTGTTGGTGTCGTCAGTAACAACGCGGATGACGCATATATTAATACTGCTTTTTCTGCTGGTACTTATCTGCATAAACTGAAAGCATCCGGAATATTTCCGCCACTTGGTTTGAAGATTATGGCTGGCGCCGATTTGTTACTGGAAAGGCGCAGTGAAGCTGAAGGTAAATCACCAGCAGGTGGCAGCACTGTCGCTAGGACCAGTAACCATGACATGAGTTATTACGGTGGCGGGGTCGGAATCGATATAGGCAATCCAGGGCGGGCCGGACTTAGCTTGTGGATAGCCCTAAACTATGTGTTTGCTTACGATGGCATATCTTCCCCCAACTTTGAATGGTTTGGCGCTAGACCGGCCGCTGGTATTTTGTATGGTTGGTAGAACCTCATATTGATGGATTAGCTAAGGAACCTCTGATTAAGTTAGATAGTGAGATGGAAACAAGGCATATTGAAACGAATACCAACCGACACAAGAAAGCGCACAAGCCCAAGGATGGGCGAAGGTAGAACAACGCAGGAGCAGTTGTCGAGTTTACTCGAGTAAATGAGCATTTCAGTGTGCCCTTTGGGTATGAGTTTCAATATAACGAAGTAAACACTCGCTAGATGACTTAATCAGAGGTTCCCTAACACAAGTCGAGTCTGCTCTATATTATTAAATTATCCACGAGCCACATTCAATGATGCACAATAGAGATCTTGAGCTGTGTTTCTTATACGTTCAAAGATACTAATCCAACAATCAAAGCTATAAATCCAACAAATTTGAAACTGTTAAATTGTTACATAAGCAATTTTCAACATTGACAGGCATGCCCGAACATATAGTTGATTACAGCTCCACCCAAACAAATAGTATTTAAATAATACGTTCTATGGCGACAATCATTTTTGTTGGGCAAAAAATATCATTGCCTATCACTCATTTATGGAAAGGGGGTTCGTTATCGCCATCGCGTCACTCGAAAAGCAGATTTTCCAATCTGAAACGGATCAAGTCCTGAAAACATTTTGTATATCGCGTTATCATATCCAAGTAATTCATCACTTCCATATAACCAGACTTGAACATTAGAAAACTCACTAACCTCAGTCGGCTGCCAGTCTTTCAATGCTGTAGGCAAGTTATTGAGTTGTACAACATTATTACCTGTTTTTGGTTGAAACACCTGATGCCAGATAGTTCGGATACCTGTTTTTTTATTCATCCATACTGCTTCAAACTTAGCCCAGTCCATATCCAATAAATCATTTTGATTTGTTTTGCTTGCGGCTGTTATTTCAAAACTAACAGTCGTATTTTTCTCGCTTAATTGAATAGCATCCGAACCAACGTCACCTTGAAAGCCAATTAATATTTCTGGCATATTAATACTGACCTCCTCTGCGGGCGCTTCATTAAATCGTAAAAACCGATGCCGAGCATAATTCATGGGGTAAAAACCCAACGGATCATCATGACCTGCCAGTTCAATTTGACTGTCCGGTAAAGCTAATAACGGGTTTGCGCCTTGGGTACGCGAAGGCAAAAAAGCACCTGGTGTGTGAAATATCTGTTTTTTGCGCAAAACATTTGTCCAGGAAAAAATACCGCCTTTTTGCGGCCTCATGCCACATTCAGTGTAAGGTGGAGCTTTGAAATCACAGATGGAATTTTTATCACTGGCATCAATGGCATCCTTGGCTTTTCGCCACTTTAGCAATTGACGATCATGGACGATGCCTGAGGCAAAGGGTGGTTTAAAACTAAGAATTTGTTGATTGAGCATTTCAGGTGCTTGATCAAGAAAATAGCCATATTTGCTGGGGATTAGGTTTTTATCCAGAGCCACCATAAGCAAAGTTATGTTGCCATCGCCTTGTAATTGATCTGAATAAATTCGAATACCGTTAAAAAAACCAAAATTTAAGCCACCAGTTTCGAATGCCGGCTGAGGTAATAGGACAACCGCTTTCGCATCAGATGGCACACCACCAAAGGGTGCTGACATTGAGAAGACCGCTGTGAGTTTTGCCATACTATTATCTGGCACGGGCAATAATATTCTATTCTGCTTTAATGTGACATCGTGGAACGATTCAATATGCCGAGTTTTTCCGTGTAAATAACTGACGTGAATAGTGATTGGATTAATATTCTTTTCAACCGATACTAGACCATTTTCAATAGTTATTTGAGGCTTTCCATCAATAAACACAGTAGCATCAGTTACAATCTGCTTTGTTCTTTCATTAACGACCGATAATTGAATATTTGATGTATTCGCGATAATGTTATTTGAGCAAATAATTAGCAATAAAGTCGCAATAAGACTTCTTCCGATATACAATATTTTCATCTTTCCCCGTTCCCTCGAGTTTATTGATTTTAATAAAATGACGAACCTACTCAGTTTTTTAATCTAATCTACGTATTTGGAAGTAACCAAAAAATAATTTCCTCAAAAATAGACAATCTGAGAGCATATCAGATTTAAGATTTGTTGGGCAGCCTAGGGAGAGCAATAATAATTCGGGAGTTTCGGAAAACACTAGGGAACCTCTGATTAAGTTAGATAGTGAGATGAGAACAAGGCATATTGAAACGAATACCAACCGACACAAGAAAGCGCACGAGCCCAAGGATGGGCGAAGGTAGAACAACGCAGGAGCAGTTGTCGAGTTTACTCGAGTAAATGAGCATTTCAGTGTGCCCTTTGGGTATGAGTTTTAATATAACGAAGTTAACACTCGCTAGATGACTTAATCAGAGGTTCCCTAGATTTAAATAAGGCTAATTTAATCAACCCGGCACAAAAAAGATGGGGTTCTCTTCAACACCCATCTCTGGTGTTAATTTTATTCGTTGATTTAACTAATTAACATAGTATTGCAAGGATTCGACACACTCATACGCCCCCATATCATAGCCCGAAGCATCACCTATATTTCCGGCCTCTGGATTATCACTATCCCGCGATCAGTAACTATCACACCAAATACTACAATAACAATTTTTTAACAACGAGTTACTTTTTGATTCTTAACTTACAAAATTTTGAACCGAGTAAATTTTAGTATAACTTGGTTTCGATAGACAAGCCGTGTTTCTACAGAGGGTGATTTTTTTACTTTAGTAAAAGTAAATAGACTTGTTAACAAATTTACGAAATATTAATTTTTTAATTTCAAATAATAATATGGCTTTCCCTCAGATAATTTAATTTGATTTTTAAAATACTGAGAAATTAGCTAAAATAGCAATATTTAACTATTCCGTTAACCTTAATAAATTACTGAAGGACAACGGACCTAACAAATGAGCAATTTCATGCTGCAATATATTGAGCCATTATTTCGTCCACCCAGTGAAGCCAACTCACTTATATTACAAGTGACCAATGGCTGCTCATGGAATCATTGTACATTTTGCGAAATGTATACCTCGCCTCAGAAAAAATTTAAACCAAAAAAAGAAAACCTGATACTCGAAGATATTAAAATTGCCGCTGAAGATTACCCAGAAGTACGTCGAATATTTCTTGCCGATGGTGATGCTATGGTGCTTTCCACACGACGATTGCTAACAATATTACAACAGATTAAAGAACAATTCGAACATATCAATCGTGTTTCTACGTATTGTCTGCCTCGAAATGTAAAAAATAAATCAGTCGAAGAGTTACATGAATTAAAAGCGGCCGGTTTAGATTTGGTGTATGTTGGCGCCGAGACTGGGGATGATGAGTTACTGTCACTCATCAATAAAGGTGAAACCCAAGCGTCGACAATTAGCTCGTTACAAAAGATTCATCAAGCCGGTATTAAATCTTCAGTAATGGTATTGAACGGATTGGGAGGCAATATATACAGTCAGCAACATGCCCTTCAATCTGCGCATTTAGTAAACGAAACTCAACCCCATTACCTTGCCACCCTCGTATTAACCTTTCCTATGGGTAAAAAGCGTTTTTTAGAAAACTTTCCCGTTGATTTTAAATTATTGGATCAAGCAGGTTTATTTCATGAAATGGAAATCTTTCTGGAAAATACCAAATTGGAAAAAACCATCTTTCGAAGCGATCATGCCTCCAATTATTTGCTGCTTAAAGGTGTACTCGGGAAAGACAAAGAGAGTTTATTGGAAAAACTTCGCACTGCTCAAACATCCCCCAATCTCGTCAATCTTCGCCAGGAATGGCAACGAGGACTATAGATTTTTCGTAAAACTCTTTAGACTATCTGTTCCAATTCCATGCATGACAAGTTGTAGATAAAATGAAACAATTCTTAGAAAAAATGAGCCTCTTTTTTGAAAATATCCCGGACATGGTTCGGCGGTTCAGATGGTTGATATGGAGTTTATTTTTTCTCATTCTTGTGGGATATGGTTCGGGTGCATCACGTTTTCAACTGGATCTCAGCGACGAAAGTTTTTTTAATGACGATGATCCCGTCAGAATTGCTTACAATCAGTTACGCCAACAATTTGGTGGCGATGAAAACATCTATTTGGTTTATGCACCCAAAGACGGCGATGTTTTTTCCGAACAATCATTAAAAGCCGTACATTTTTTACAAGAAGATATTCTTAATTATCGCCTTAAACTTGAGCCTGGTGAAACGTCTCCTCTGGATTTTGTACGTGATGTACAAACGATTATCAATGCCAGTTATTTAGAAGCATCAGACGACGCGCTTATTTCGCGGCAGTTTGTCGGCGAAGAAATACCGTCAAACAATCGTGAATTGCAGTCACTTAAGAACATTGCCCTCAATCATCCCGATTACCCCTTGTTATATGTTTCAGAAGATGCCACCTATGGCGGTATATTAATCCGCACCAGTCTTGGCTCCACACCTGTTGACAAAGGTGACAATTTTGAAACCTTGGAGAATGCCGATCAGGTGTTAGAGGATTGGGACATCACCGAGTTTGATAATAACGCTAGCGCTGAATCTACGTTATATGACACAGATCCGGAGTTTGAATTTGTCGATCCGCAAAAATTTGTCGATTTAATGCATACCATAGAAGATTTTTTGCAAAAACCCGAATATACCAGTGTATTAACATTTCACCCAGTGGGTAACGCGGTGGTACACACTTATGTGATGGATGTTTTATTTGAGCAAATTAATATGGTCATGGGTTTATCCATATTACTAATCATGGTTATGTTATGGGTTTTGTTCAGATCCGTGTCTGCTGTTTTATGGCCGGTTACCATTATTGCAGGCGCAGCCATATTAACAGTCGCAACCCTTGGCTGGTTAGAGCTGCGCATGAACATGATGGTTAATATAACCGTGTTTTTAATACTGGTCGTTGGTGTCGCAGATTCCGTGCATTTGTTATCAGGTTATGCTTATTTTCGCAATCATGGCAACGACCATCAGCAGGCCATACGGTTAGCCTTTAAAAATGCGGGCATGGCTATTTTACTCACGAGCATTACCACCGCCATCGGCATGCTATCACTCTATCTTGTGCCCATAGAGGCCATCCAGATTTTTGGTTTTTCTGCCGCCGTGGGCGTGATATTCGCCTTTATCATTTCGGTTGTGATGTTACCTCTCATGTTAGATTTGTGGCGGCCACTCAGGAAACTGGATGTCGGTACAAAACCTGATGATATGGTTAAACATCATATCATCCAACGTGTTTTACGAAGGGTGGAATACTTAAGCCACTTGAATCCTAATTTAAACATTGGCGTGTTTACACTGATATTTGTATTTTTTGCCTTCGGTTTAACAAAAATAAACGTGGACTCAAATCCCATGAGTTTGTTTAAACCGGAAACACCCATAGTTAAAGATTTTGACCTGGTCGACAAAAAAATGGGTGGCACCCAAAGTGTTGAGATAATGATTAATATGGGGCAAGAAGATGGACTGAAAAATCCTAACGTCCTGATGGCCATGGATAAGGTCCAGCACTATTTAAAACAAGAATTTCCGGGTGAAGTCATTCGCACTAATTCTCTCGTAAATATTGTAAAAGATTCAAATAAGAATCTAAATGGTGGGCACGAAACCAGTTACACTATCCCTACGGACAAACGGGTGTTGGAACAGACCTTGTTTTTATTCAATAATGCTAATCCAAAAGATCGCCGTTTAGTTGTATCAGACAACTATCAACAAGCTCACATCACTGCAAGTTTTGCCAATGTTGGATCGCAACGATATGTTCAGATCCTGGAAAAAATAAAACCTAAACTTGATGAAATATTTACGCCACTACAGGCTGATTTTCCAAACATGAAAATCACCACCACAGGCGGCATGACGATTTTTGCTCGGCTACTTGATTTATTAAGCTGGTCACAAATAAAAGGTTTTGGCATTGCACTCGCTTTGATATCAATTATATTATTTATTGTTTTATCCTCAATAAAACTGGGTTTAGTCGCACTATACCCAAACCTGTTCCCTTTGGTAGTCATGTTTGGCATGATGGGTTATCTAGGCATTCCACTCGATGTGGATACCCTGATCATCGCGCCACTGATGATAGGCATTGTAGTTGACGATACAATTCATTTTCTCAACCACTATAGGGCCGAAGTTCAACGCCATGGCGATGTTTATCGTGGCATAAGTGTCGCTTTTCGCGAGGTTGGTCAAGCTATCACATTCACATCCATTATCCTGGCTTTATCTTTCGCAACAATGGCATTCATGGATCATCAAGGATTGAAAAACTTTGGCATACTAAGCGCGATCACGATAATGACCGCACTAGTCGCTGAATTGTTTTTATTGCCTGCCTTACTAGTTAAAACCAAAGCGGATATGAGCACAAACAATAATGAAGTTTCAATGGAACCCGTCAAAGGTAGTGTCAATGTTTAAACAATTGGTTGTATTAATTTTTCTCGTTGTCGTATCTTCATCAACTTTTGGTCAAAATGCGAGAACTATTATTCAGCAAGTATTGGATCGGGACGATGGAAAAACTCAATACTCCAAACAAACCATCGCAACTTGCAAATATGCCATTAAAAGTCGTCGTATTAAATGCACAGAAAAGCCCAGGATAAAAATCCTGGAAACAGCCAACAAGGATTATGGTAAGAACGGCAAAGACAGTAAATCTGTGATGATTATTCTGGATCCGCCGGCAGAACGCGGAATCGGTTTTTTACAATATGATTACGACGATAAGGATAAGTCATCCGATCAATGGATGTATTTATCTGCCTTGGGCAAAGTAAAACGCATTGTATCCGGTAGTGAAAATGAACCTAAAACCGGCTCTCTATTTGGCTCCGAATTTGGGTATGAAGACACGGAAAAACGCCACATTGATGACGCAACGTATAGCGTAATTAAAGAAGAAAAATATCAAGGAAGAGAAACCTGGGTTATTGAGTCGACGCCAACCCCCCAACGCGCACGCAAAAGCAATTATTCCAAGTCTCAAATTTGGGTCGATAAGGAACGGTTTGTTATCATGAAATCCAAATTATATGACAGACGCGGAAAGTTAGTTAAACAAATGACACAAAGTGATTTTATACAACAGGATAGTGTCTGGATTGCTCGTAAACTCAACATGAACAATGTGCAGTCCAAACGCATTAGCACCATGAAATTAAGCAAAATCTCATTGAACATTCCCGTGGACAATAAAGTTTTAACACAACGTGTACTTACTGACGATGCCTTTCGTGAAAAACATTTAATCGACCTTAGGAAAAACGCTTTTTAATCTCAACACTCATGATTAAAACCGGTTTGATGTTAGCCTTATTTGTGCTGGCCTGCAATAATTGCTTTAGTACAGACTCCCCATCCACAGTAAGTGATGATGTGCTTGATGCAACCATAGACTTTGATATTCCCCTCGCAATTGACAACACACAATCCATCGATGAAAAATCCACACAAAACTGGCTCACTGAAAAACTTCGATTAAGTTTCGGCTATCAAGTTGGCACTGAATTTAATCGTTCATTGGATTTGGTCAGCAATCGATTGGATACACGTCTGCGTTGGGAAAACTTGTTTTCAAATCAATATTTTTTCTCCCTGGATGGCAAAGTGATTTTTCGTGGATGGCATGACCAACAATTGGATGCCAACGAAAATGTCGATTATGACCTACGGCTTCGAGATTTTTCTCTGCAAAGCAATTTTTCATCTCTCAGTATAAAGGTGGGATTTCAATCCATCGTTTGGGGAGAAATGGACAGTGTTGCTATTAACGATGTCATGACACCTTGGGATTTTTCTGAATTTGCTTTCACAGCACCGGAAGATGCTCGCGTGAGTCAATTCTCGATCTTAGGTGATTTGTACCTAGACAATACCACAATCAGTATTGTCGCTACACCCTACCCTCTCGCAAACCGTTTTCCCGGTGGCGAAGCAAGTGATTTGTTGACACAAATTTTAGGGACTGATCAATACCAGGTAAACGAAGATTTTCCACAAATTGGCAATGACTTTGAACTGGGTTTACTGGTTAAACACACCGCAGGACCCAGTGACATCGCAGTGTATGGCGCCCATGTCATTAGTGATATTCCCCGATTTGATCAAGTGCAATCTAATAACAATTCAGTATCAGAATATAATGTCAGCTACGAGACATATGAAATGGTAGGATTGAGTTCCAACTATGGTATCAACAATTGGCTGTGGAAGATTGAAAGCGCATTCAAACACAAACTCTATTTTCCAATGCAAACTGCCGTGTATCGAAACACCCTAGACCTTGCTGTTGGTTTTGATTACAACGCCAATAATGCCTATAGCTTAACGATCGAACTCTATAATCAAACAATACTCCCAGGCGATGGAACACTAGTCGGGTATAAAACACATAACAGCCAGATATTAACCCGCTGGTCAAAAACTTTTTTGCATGAAACACTCAGCCTCATATATTTTTTCAGCTACCAATTGCAATACGGCGACATGACTCACAGCGGTGCCATTCAATATGCCATTAACGACTATTGGCAAGTGGATTTAAACGCTACCGTGTTTGAGATAAAAAACGCCGATTCTCCTATGCGGTTTTCGGATGATTGGGATCAGTTATCCTTACGTTTAACTTTGGTAATCTAATACATTAAATTGATGAAGAGATATGTCCATTGGGTAAGCCAAAGATTAACCTTGCTTATTCAAACATCAGTAGAGCTATCGCGCAGGATTGCTTCATCGACTGGATAATCCATAGATCCTAATTATGCAAATATCAACTACTTACATGTACAATTCAAGTAAGTTTATTATTATCCTAGATTCCGCAGTTGGATTAGACTTTATAGTGCAAGCTTTTGATCCAACTGTGGAATCTAGGATAATCATTAGCTTCGTAGAAAATTGCTGCCAAAATACTGTAACAAGTGACATAAATCACTTCGGGCAACGTATGTTTAATGCTAATATTTCATGCGCAATTCATAGAAGAACAACCACAATTCTAGTTTAATTAACAGCCTATTGCTTGCTACTTGGCAAATGAGTAAAATTTCACCATGATGCCTGATATTCTTGATGATAAATATGAGATTAAAAAAGAAATCGCCAGCGGTGCAATGGGTGAAGTGTATCTTGCGCATCACAACAAACTGCATCGTGATGTTGCCATCAAGGTCCCTCACAAACGATTTAGCGCCGATCCCGCATTCGTAGAACGATTCTTACGGGAAGCCCGAGCCATGGCTCGGATGGACCATCAAAATATCATCAGTGTATTTGATGTCTTGGTCATAGATGATACTCCCTATATCGTCATGGAATATTTCCCAGCGCCAAATCTGAAAGATCGCATCATGCGTTCTGGAAAGTTTTCCATCGCCGACACCATTAGTATTGCAGCCCAGGTCGCCAATGGTCTGAACTATGCTCATGGTATGGGCATTATCCACCGTGATATTAAACCCGCAAACATCATGGCAGATAACAATGGCATTGCTAAATTAGCAGATTTTGGGATCGCTGCAGCAGCTGGTGAAGCGGGTCTCACAGCGACCGGTGATGTGATTGGCACACCACAATATATGTCCCCTGAGCAAGCCAGAGGTCATGCGCTTGACTATAAAACAGATCTTTATTCCTTGGGCATTGTGTTGTATCAAATGATCACACAAAAAACGCCCTTTGATGACATATCTACAGTAGCCATGATTGGGAAGCTCGCTTATGAAGAAAGTGAACTTGAGTTAACTTTTCCATCGGATACCCCCATTGAGTTTGCAGAACTAATTCGTGAGATGGTGGCAAAAAATCCAGACAACCGTCCCATAAGTACCGAAATTGTCCACCAAAAACTGTATAACTTGCTGTCCTCTGAAGTGCGGCAAAACTTACCAACAATTGCAACACTGGAAGCAGACAATGACTTAACGGTTTTGAGTGCGAGTACTCCTACAAAACAAGCTAGCAATTCTCAAGAAGTGCCCACCATTGTAAGACCTGAGGAAACCAAGGCCCAATCAAAATCTCCGATGATTGCGATAGTAGCAACACTAGTCATTAGTACAGTTGCTGCGGCTGGATTTTTCATTTTTCAAAAAACAGAATCCGACCGGGTTAACACACCCGTTGCCCAACCAGAAGTGCAAAAAGAGACTGTCGAACAATTACGACAGGAAGCCTTGGCCTTAGCGAAAAAACGTGAGGACGAATTATTAAAAGAAAAAGTCCGTCAACTTAAAGAAGAAGCTGACGAACTCGCTCGACAAAAACAACGTGAAGCAGAACGAGAGTTACAACGAAAAGCTGAACTAGAATCAGATTTAAAAGAAACACTGAGTGAACTGGCAAATGCAAAAACTGTTGCTTTCAGAGCACAAACAGCGGCTGGCAATGAATTTGTTCGAAAATGGGCAAAATCGAAATTCGAGGAAGCAAACTCTTTATTAACATTGGCCGACAAATTAGACGCCCAGGTACAATCTTTAGTATCAAGAGATTTACCCGAACAAGCAATGGTCACTGCCGGGGAAGCCGTTATAGAGTACGCTAATGCGAGTAAAGGTTTTGAAAACGCAACAAAAGAATCTGAATTTACAAAAGAGTTAAGTTCCCATTTAAACATTGAATTAAACAATGTAGAAATTTTACTTGTGCAATCAGAAAAAGCAAAGGTTCGTGCTGATAAATTGAATGCTGCTCAAGTGAGTAGCCGTATCTACGACAATGCAAATGACCTTTTTCAATCCAGCATTGAATTACACCGCAAGGGCAAGGAATCTGTTAATCACATAGATTTGGAATCAGCAATAGAACAAATTCATGGCGCCGAAAGTCAAGCAAGAATGGCATTAGTCGACTTTGTTACTGCAGAAGCCATTGCGCTTAATGCGCTAGAAGTTGCACGATCAAAACCAGCCACCAAAGATGATATTGATACGGTGAGTCAAGTATTGCAGAAATTAGAACGCTCCTTCGAAACACGAAACTTAAAAGCGCTAGATAATCTCACTACCGATTCATCTGATAAAATTGAATTTTTTAGTCAGTTATTTTCCATCTACGAAAACATTGAAGTGACTATAAATGATTTTGCAGTAACATCTCGTAAGGCAACGGCAAATGTCACCATTGATAAATTAATCAAGAAAAATGGTGATGTGACCTTACCGGCTAATTCCTGGAAAATTACCAAGTTAGTGATAGATAAAACCAACATCGGCTGGGATAAGATCAGGATGCCATAAAGCAATCTTAACCCTAGCGTTTCGAAATAGTTCGGTAAAAAAACGTTTTACACGAAATATTTTGAAACACTAGGGTTAATTCTTTAACTCAGGAACAAATTGCGATAAAATGTTGCGCAATTCAGGCTTATTACACCCCACTTAGGGGAATTCTATGAAACACATTATAAGAAAAAAATTACCTCTGACGCTCGTCACAGCGTTGATACTGAGTCCTGTAACATTCTCCATGGCTAACGCCGCAGCAAAGTCTTTACCTGACCTGGAAGGGCCTGTGATAGAACATGCACCACCAGCAGACTCATTGCAAAAAGGAGATCCTGTCACTATTTCGGCTAAAGTGACTGATAATGTTGGCGTAAAATCCGTTATTTTAAATTATCGACTGTCAGGAACGCAAAACTATCAACAAATTGATATGACGGCGCTGGGGTCAAGTCTGTTTAATGGAACAATTCCGGCAATCCGTGTTTCCATTGGCACCATGGAATATTACATAGAAGCAACTGATTTATCTGGCAATACCGTATTACGAGGTTTAAATTTTTCTCCACTAACATTTGCCATCAAAGCGCCTCAAGTTACACAACCTGTTATCGCACAACCTGCCCCTAGCCAACTAAAAACAGAGAAAAAATCCAATAGCTGGATATGGTGGGCCGTTGGTGCTGTTGTCGCTGGTGGTGCCACATATGCCCTAACACGTGATTCAGGTGGTGATGGTCCATCTACGGGCACGATAATTATTAGCTCTCCTCAACCCGAATAATTTTTTATTTACTTACGCTTCCTGGATTACGTAAACTTCACCTAGGCTACGATGGGGTTTGATTTTTACGCATTAATAACGGCGTGATGGCAAACCGTAGCCTGGGTGTAGCCTGCGAAACCCAGGAGGGAATCAAACAACATTGCCTGACTGCGAATTCAATGCTTCCCTAGTTCAATTCACAACAAAAAAGCCTGCTAAGCGAAACTTCCTTCTGCGCTTCCGGGGTTACACAAACTTCACCCATGCCACCAATAACAGCTAACTAGTTATTCAACGCACCAGACAATATCCAATTTTTAATGGTTTGATAATTTGTTTGGTTATTATCAACATTACCATCAATATCAAAACCAGGATATTCGCCACCCGGGTGTGAAAGCTCTTCAGTACCGCCCGCGGCTTTTGTTAACAGAACGCTAGCATCAACATTTTCAGTATCAATGTATTTGCCACCACTCATCGATTGATTATTGATGAGATAATTCCAAGTTGCGCTCGCTGTATTTTGCCACCATTCGGGGGCACCCAAACCAGCACTGTGGCATTCGCTGCAAACGCCACCCACATCAGTTGTTAAGCTACTCAAAATAGGCGCATAGATGTCGTCAATAAAACTAATATCGGCTGCGCCCACGGTAAGGTTTTTTGTCTCCGCTGTGCTTTCATGGCCAACGCTGTTCATAACCACCAATTCAATTATGTATTCGCCGGGTAAATCAGGAAGAAAACCAAAAGACTTTTCATTGCCTGCACTATTTAAAAAAGCACTGCCGTCTGGTGCAGATATCACTTTCCAAACAAAAGCAGTCGCGAATAATGTCTGATCCGCAGAATAATTAGCTTGATCAGCCAATTTCAATTTTGTTGGTCCAACGATTTGAGCGAAAGGCCGACCAGGGCCCACTGCACCCGTATTATCATTGGGCATAAATCCGGCAAGCAATTTATGTTGCTCTGGACCTGAACTTAACCAAAAGTTTTTGTAGGTTGCCCACGCTCTTGGCATTCCGCCTTCGCGATAAACTTTTTGCTCTATTCGAGAAACCATTTGTTGAAATTCATCGAAGCTTGCCAAACCTTTACCAGTGAGGTTCCCACTACGTTGGAGATGACAAACTCGGCAAGATTTTGCAATAACTTTGGAATACAATTCGTCAGATGTTGTATTAATGGTTGTGGTTTTATTAGTCCAACCCGCAGGAACTGCGCTACCATCAAAATTTCCGGCTAAAGGACTGGTATTTCCATACCAAGCGCTAATCAATTCCTCTGCCGCAGGTTGAGCACTTCGGATTTGTAATGACCACTTTGCAAAATTTCCAGCTTCACCACACACATCAGTATCAACCACTTTTAATCGCCATTCACCATTGGGATCAGAATTTAACAATGACGAAAATTCGGCTTCCGGTTTAAAGGAACCCGTAACTGGCCCAGTAAAATTATCATCTGAAATAACTTGAGTCGCCTCAGTATCAAAAATAAGTCTTTGTAAGTTTGCACCAGAACCTTTTTGATCGACTAACAGAACTTCTGACCCATTTGGCGACAACAAGCTCAAAGTAACTTGACTAACATCAGGTGTCGTAAAACTATCAACAGTAACGTTAACATCAGCTATTGTGCCATTAAAGTTAGCAAAACTCAGTGGAATTTCTTGGGTAGAAGGCTGTGCTTCAGAACAGTTATCAGCAGCAAAAGCTACTGCCGCGCCACTTTCTTTTTGCTCCATGTAACCTTGCCCACTTGCACCAACAAGACTATCTAAAACAGCTTGATTCATCATGCGGAACCAGTCTTCTTGCATGTCCTTAGACGTCAGTGGGTTTTCTTCATCAAAATCGAATGCATCTAAATCAAATGGTGCGAGTCTGGAATTAACATTACCATTATTTGGAAATACCCCATCATTCAGTGTTGTCGCTTTACCCCCATGGCAGGTCATACATAAATTAGGGATTTGTCGCGGGCCACTGACATCATCCAATTCAGCCTGACCTACGCGATTGCCATCCGGGCCAAAGGCATAAAACTTCACATAGTTCTCTCCAGAGCCGTCTGGAGCCGGTGAGAACTCTATGGCAACGGTTTCTTTAACATTGGATTCCGTAATACCATCACCCAAATTCACATAATGATCTGCATAAAATGACATTTGCCCATTTGTGCCACGTTTTAGAAAAACGCGTCTTGCCAGATCATGATCGAGTCGATTATAAAACAAAACCTCCGCATCCGATTCTTCATAAGCTTGTTGACCATCAAGAACAAGAAATTTATTTTCTTTTAACCAGTCATTTAGATTGGTGCGCGAATTAGTTGGATCAATTGCAGCGTAATAAGCGTCTGCTAATCCTGCTTCAGGTGCAGGCAAATGGGGTAAGGTTAGAAACTTCTTTGAATTGGGTGGAATCCCTGATGTGATATTGAGAATATTGCCAGCTAATATTTCATCAACAGCTGGATCTTGGGCTTTTACTTTAACGGGTGGAACATCGACAGAATCAACTGTTTCAGCAATTTTTATTGAGTATTTATCTTTATCTTGCCCAGATTGAAAACTAATAATTGCATTTTCTAATGTTTTGCCCACATAATTTTCTGTCACTCGGATTGGTTCTTTTGGAATTGTGCATTGTGTTTCAGATCGATTACTATCGCCTGACGCATTACTTGCGATTACAACAAAACAGTATTCTGTTGTGGAGTTTAAGGGTGACGGATGAACAAAAAATGTATCTGTCCCGTTAACTGGATGAAACATACCTGCGTTTAATGTTTTATAATTCTCTGGTGTAACTCCGGCATCTGCAGCCATATAAATTTTAAAACTTTCTGCAAACGGATCCGAATTCCAGGTTAACAAGATATTTCTGGGTGTAGGCTCAATGTGAAAGTGCTGCGGTACCGAAGGCAGAGGTAAAAACGGTGTTACTTCCTCAAAGGCAGATACCGGACCTTCACCAGAGCCGTTAACTGCACTCACCACAAAGTAGTAATTAGTATCATTCGCTAGTGCGCTTGGGTGGGTAAAATTTGCTTTCTCGGTAAAATGCCGCATCCCACCTTGTAATTCACGAAAGTTGTTGGCCGCGATCGCGGCATCATTCGCCATATATACAACGTACTGTGATGCCCCAGGAACTTCATTCCATGTAAGGTTTATATTCTTATTTTGTGCCTCACCAGTAACAACTGGCGCGAGTGGCAGTGGGAGAAAATTGATTAATGAGTTTGTCGTTGAGCTGCCAGAAGTGGTATAAGCTTCCAACACGGCATTATAGTTTATACCACTACTCAAATTTTCAGGAAAAGAAAATGGTGGGCTAATATCATCAAATTTTTGTGCTTGTCCAAATGATTTATAATTTTCTAACGTCATTTCATTGGATTCACTCAAATAAATCGCATATTTTACGTTTTCTCGTTTTTGCCAACTAATGTCCGAGTTACCAGGTTGAATGACAACGTTCTGAAAAACAATGTCAGCAGGTTGACCAAATGTCATGGTGACTTGGCCAACAACACTAGGCGAACTTTCGCCTGATGCATTTTTTGCAACTACATTGTAAAAATATTCGGTATTATTTAGTAAGGCGGCTGGCAATATGAGCTCGCTGGTTTGAACGGTTTGACTATGAAATACGTCTAGCAATTCAGAAAACGTCCCATCACTAGGTACTTCTACGAAACGAACTTCATATTCTCTAGCATTAACGACATCATCCCAAGCAATCGTTCGATTATCAGTACTGGTAACAGGATTAGTAGGAGTTACGGGCAAGTCTGGCATCGTCGGAATTCCTACCGCATGTGTTATGGACTCGCCCTCGGCATTTTCTGCTGCAATATAAAAATGATATTGTGTGTCATTAACTAGGGAGGTAGGAACCACGAATGAATTTGTAATATTTTCAAACTTGGTTAAACCGGTTGAATTGAAATTTTCAGTATCTAGTTCGATTTCTGAGAGATATACATGAAATGAATCAGCTAATCCCTCATATTCCCATTTGAGTTTGACTGTTTCATTTAAAGCAATCGTTTCTGCATTTTTCACTTTAGGAGGAATGACATTGGGCTTGCCAACAAGCGGAATTTTACTTATATCACCAATATCCGTATTAGCATCAAGCTCAGTGAGATTTGAATAACCGTCCCCATCATCATCCATGTAAGTAATTGCATCGGGATTAACAGTTGCGTTGCTGGTTGTACCACCTTGCACACTGACATTAAAAAAATCAGATTCCGCCACTGGGACTCCCTGCACATAATACTGGAGCTGTATTTTTTGATCTCCTTTAGGGACATTTTCTATTTTTCCCGAAAAAGTATTGTTAGCGTCGTTGACCGATATATTAGTCACTTTGTAAATTTGATTGTTAATGATGGCTCTTATTTCAAAATTGCTAGAATCCAATTTTAGGTTAGTTAAGCGGGCAAATGGTTTAGGTAGCGCTGTGCTAATGTTGTTATTGTTTTCTAAATTATCAGGTTGTGATTCTTCACGATCACAGGCCACGATAAAAACGACCAACAAAAGGCCTGTAATTACTTTCAGCAACTGAGCGAATTGCTGACTACATTTCAACCTACACATTCATCTACCCTTTAAAATGGAACTTTATTGGTTATTTATCGAACTATATTTGTCGATATTGTTTAATATATACACAATTAACAGCAAGTACATAAACAGCCGCGAATTGATGGGTTATTGTACTAAATTACGAATTCACTAACCACTCAATAGTTTAAACGTGAGAGTCTGTGAATGTCAGTTAACTTAATCACAGCTAGTTGTATGGCGCGCCTTCCTGAATCCATCGCAATAAACGATTAGAGTAAGTCGAACTACCATAACCAAAACCATATCGTTGCCCACCTGAATGTGCTACCTCTTGAGACTCGGCCGGCTTTGTTAATATTAAACTACTGGATGCATTATCTTGAACGTAACTTGTGAAGTCGACATTGTAGGTAGTAGGAGACCGGTAGATCGACAATGTCTGGTTTCTTGTTATCCGGTACCAAGTTGTATACACGCTTGAGCTGTACCAAGGTACTGTATAACCAGAGGAATCGCTGTGACAACTTACACAAGAAGTACCAACACCATTGCTTGTAGATGTGGTAAGAGCGTAAGAAAATATTGGAAATATTTGACTTGCCCAACTGTAAGTATAACTTAACGTAAAATCATGAAAAACATCTACAAATGCGTCTAGCCTGTTAAATATTCTCATTCTTATCCGATAGGATCCAGACAGATTTCCACTGAATGTTATAGAAGAATTATTCGCATCAACAATTGTTGGGCTACTCCCACTTGGCTCCGAGACTACAGACCAACTATATCTTGATACGGAATCTGTATTGATAGCGCTTAGAATATGGGTAGTTGGCCTGACTCGACCAGAGGTGTTTCCGCTGATAGTTGCTGATGGCGGTGATACACCAGTAACATCATGCGTTTCCGCCAAACTGGGATCACCTAAGAAATTAAATGTAATAAGTTGGACGCGATACACCCCTGAACTATCTGGATGAAAAGTGAAGGTATTTTCTGTACTCAAAACTACGCCTGTTTCAATACCGCTACCGGGTGCATTACTTATTAAACTCCATTCGTAACTCCATTCATCTAAGCTGTCGCTTCCATCCAATGTGATGCCATACGAAGGGCCGGTAGTTATATCATTATCACCAGTGATAGACGCAGTAGGTACAGAAAAAGCAGTTATAGGAAAGTTTACAGCTTGACTCGGAACTAGATCAGAATTTTTAGTGGTTAACGAAAGAATATAGTCACCTGGTATGTCTGGTTGCATCGCAAATGTAGGTTGGTTACCAGTAGTATTCAGTAATCCGCTACCACTAGGAACTGCTGTAACTTCCCATTCAAAATACAGAGAATTTGTACCGGTTGCTCCGTCCCAAGTAAGTTCTTTCGGATTCCCGACCGTTACCTCATTCTCTCCAGTAATTATAGCGATGGGTTTCGATTGCACTTCAATAGTGTGAGTATCTACTGAACCCAAATCTCCTATGGAATTTTCCACTTGAAGCTCAATGGTGTATGTGCCAATAATATTTGGATTGATCGTAAACGATGAATCAAGACTATTTTGAGTTTTATTTTCATCTGAAGCACCATTAGGTGCCTCTATAACTGCCCATCGAAAAATATTTGCCGTATCATTATCATCACCAATGAAAGAAACAGGTGAATCAACCGTGGATAATGTGGTGCCTGTAATTACAGCTACTGCTGGGTCATAAGCTGTTAAAGTATGTTCATCAATGTCGCTTTCCTGAGATATAGAATTAATTGTAATTAAAGATACCGTGTAATTTCCACTAATATCCGGATCAATATTCAGTGACGAATTCGTACTGGTGTTATCATAATCAGCCCATTTACTATCAGCAGGTGCATTAACTTGCCATCGATAAGTTTTAGCAAACTGACAATCATCACAAGTTAAATTGACGAAATTATTTGGCAAAGTGATTTGCATTAAACCACTTATATTTACAGTGGGTATACCAGGATCCACAGGGAGTATTATTTCATCCGGCGAGCTAGTAAATGTTGAATTACTCACAACAAGTTGAATACCATAATTTCCCTCAATATCAGGTGTAAACTGAATATTTTCTGCCGTTCCTATAGAATCATTTACATTAAAAACGCTACCAGAAGGAACTGACGTTAGACTCCAGGCATAAGATTCAGCATAATCACTGCCACTTGCTGATAAACTTACCGGCTCTATAGCGACACCTACTGGCGGATCGTCAGTAATGGTAATACTGGCAACTGGATTACCCACTCCAACAGTAATGGGACGGTATACGGTTTCACTACGCGAGTTTAATGAATTCCAAACAGTTAATTGAACAGTATAACTACCCTCAATATCTGGTGTTATGGAAATATTGGGGTTATTTCCCAAATCTTGGCCATCACTGTAGTTACTGCCTGCTTCGGCATTTGACATTTTCCATTCATATTTAGGAATCTCGGTAGCATTGGCATATTGGCTATTTACAGCGCTAAATGTTTTTGGAGTGCCAGCCGAAGTGTCACTACTCGTAAGCGATATTACAGCAACTGGTTTACCTTCCACATCAATGGTATGTTTTTTTACGAGACTTAGATCGTCAATAGCATTCGTAACAACTAACTCAATCTCGTATGGGCCCGGCACATCAGGGCTAATATTAAAAGTGGACTCTGAACCATTAAGGAGTGTTATTTCGCTATCCACTGGCTTATCACTTACAATCCACTGATACGTTTTAGGATTATCACTACTCGTACCGTCCAACACCACCGTGTCTAAATTGGCAGTTGCTGTTCTAGACCCAACAATTTTAGCCACTGGCGAACCATGGGATGTGAGGGTATGATTTGCGACGGCATTTGCTAATAAACTATTTTTAACAGTAACAGATATCCCAAATTCGCCGCTTATATCAGGCGTAAATGGAATAGATTCCGTAGTGCCCAACGTTCCCGAAACCAGGGCGCTACCAGTTGGCACAGATTCCAATACCCACTCAATAGAATCAGAAAACGCGCAGTTATCGCAGTTAAACGTCGCCTTTTTATCTTCTGTGATTTCATAAGGGCCTGCGATAGATGCTGTTGGCGCACCTGGGTCTATGGTGAAATCTATTGTATTAGGGACACTAGCAGTGAATTCAGAATTGAAAACAATTAATTCTATGGAATAATCGCCTTCTACATCGGGAATAAAAACTAAATTGGTTTCACTACCCAAAACATCACCGACGGTTTGGCTACTCAATTCTGGTATCGCGGTTAACTTCCATTGAAATGTGTTCGCAAATGAACTTGTAGCAGCACTAAGATTAAATTCTTGCTCGGCAATGCCAGTCTCATCTCCCGATATTAGGGCCAGCGGATCGCCAACTCCAACATTTAAAATGATGTTGTCAGTATGCTGTGCATTTTCATCATTCCAAACCGTAAGTTGAATGCCATAACTTCCTTCAACATCCGGCGTAAAGAAAATGTCTGGATCTGTTGATATGGGAAAATATAAACTGCTACTGGCTGGAACAGAAACCTGCCATTCATATCGAACAGCATGTTCACTGTTACTCCCGATAAAATCGACACGATTAGCCGCAGCAACTTCTGTGGGTCCTTCTATTACCGCATTGGGTTTACCTGCCACCGTAATTTCGCGCTGCACTGCTGGGCTATCAAAATCCAATGAGTTACTAACAGTGAGGGAAACTGTATAATCTCCTAGCACATCAGGTGTAACCGTAAATAGCGAATTACTACCACTTTCGCTCCAGCCCGTTTGATCGGATCCATTTGGTGCGTTTGTTACTAACCAATGATATGTTGTCGCATCGCTACTCCCTGCGCCATCAAAAATAAGATCGTCGTTTACAGTTCCTGAACTTGGGCCACTAATATCAGCAACGGGGATCGCTAACGCGGTAACATTATGTGTTTCTAGCACACTACTATCACCGAGTGAATTTACTGCTACGAGAGAAATCGTATATACCCCCACGAAATCTGGCGTTACGGTAAACGTTGACTCTGTACTATTACTACCCATCTGATTACTGTTTGGTGGCGTCGCGATCACTTCCCATTGATAGGTCGTCGCGTTCACGCTGTTACCGCCATCAAGAATAATGTCGTCAGATACAGTTATGGACGAATCACCGTTAATTACAGCTTTTGGTGCAATTTGGGCTGTTAAAGAATGTGTTGCTTTAGTACTTTCAAAACCCAAGGAATTTTTTACGATTAAAGAAAGGTTATAAATACCTGCAGCATCTGGAATAAAATTAAAACCAGATTCCTGACCAATGACACCTGCCAGTTCACTATCACCCGGCGCTGACTCCACTGACCATTCATAGGTGTCTGCATATTCACATTCCAAACAGCTAAACTCAGCATTTTTACCTTGCGTAATGTCTAACGGACCATCTATGCTTGCGACGGGTTTACCTTGTACTGAAAAATTATAATAAACAGTTTCACTCTCGTCACTCAGATCGTTTCGAACCAATAATGATACGGAATAATCGCCCGGCACATCTGGCACTACTGTGAGCTCATTACCTATTCCACCCAGACCAATATCGTTGTACTGACTAGCCGCGGGCACTGAAGAAAGTAACCATTGAAAGCCCGCCGCATTAATACTACTGTCTCCATTAAACACGAAAGATTCATCAACTGTTCCCTCAGTTGGGCCGGTAATATTAGCGATGCCTGCACCATGAGCAGTAAGCACATATTGCGCTTCAGAACTTTGAACTTCTAACGAATTGCGAGTAATTAATGAAATTGTGTAATCACCAACGAAATCAGGAATCAACTCAAACGTTGTGTCGTTTCCAACCATGCCAGATAAAGTACTATCCACAGGCACCGATGTAACTGTCCATTGATGTGAGTCAACAAAGTCACCACAATTTTCACAATTGAAACTGGCCGTTTTACCTTCGGTTATATCGGTTGGCCCACCAATATTGGCAATAGGAATACCTTGAACAACAATATTGTGAATCGCTGCAGCACTTTCATCACCTAAAGGATTCGTAACTTTGAGTGTAATAATATAACTGCCATCAAGATCAGGGGTCATCCTATATAATGATTCGTTTAACAGTATGTCGTTTAGATAGTTACTACCTTCTGGTACTGCTGTCACTTCCCAGCGGTAATTAATTGCATTCACACTGGTATCACCATTAAATTCCACATTGTCACCCACAGTGGCTTCAACAGGACCAACAATTATTGCTTCCGGCGCTTCATGAACAGTTAAACTGATTGGAAGAACAATCGTCTCTCTAAGAATATTAATGGTTACTGTAAACTCAAACACGCCTTTTATATCTGGTGTAAATAGCAAACCACCATTCACATCCGCAAAATCAAGAATGCCTGGTGTGAAGCTACTGGATTCTGGCGCAGTCTCTAGCAACCATTCTATATTTTCTGAATAAGCACAATTCTGACAGCTAAAGTCTACATCTTTATTGGCAGTAATTTCAGATGGCCCATCAATAGTAGGAATTGGTTCAACATTAAAAGTTTTATTTACGGGTGATCCCGCCTTACCCTCTGAATTAAAAACCGTTAACTGAAATTCATAGACTCCATCCACATCCGGTGTGAAAACAAATGTAGGGTCAGTTGATGTTAGTAAAAGTTCATCTGTACTGTATTGACTGTCAATCGGTGCTGACTGCATATGCCATTGATACGTTTTAGCTGACGAGCTATTGAAGCCCGACAAAGTAACTGGACTGTCAACGATACCTATCGAATCAATAACAACATCGTCACTGTAAAATTCAATTTCGCCTTTTGGTAAACCCGGACTAGCTGAGAATACAAACAATTGAGGTGGGCTTGAACTTATAACTGATTCCGATTCCGCGGATCGTAAAGAACTGATGAGTTGCAGGGTATATTGGCCTTCCCTATCGGGTGTGAATTTGTAACTAGAAACATAGGATGGTGTCTCATAGGAAAAATCTACGATAACTGATTCAACTGGCAAATTACTGCCAGCTGGCACTGCTACCAGTGACCATTCATAATGATTACTGAAAACACTGTTTTTCGAATTAAAACTTTTCTCTTTTCCAACTTCACCACGTGTTGGACCGCTGATACGGGCAAAGGCTCTTCCGGGTCCTTCACTTCCTGCTTCGTTCGTTATCAGCTGCGCAAGTATCTCAGGTTGATAGGGGGTATTGCTTATCCAAAACTTCTCAAATGCATGTAAGGAGCCAGGCATGCTTCCATTTTGATATACCGATTTTTCAATATCAGGAAGTAAAGCGTAAAACTGTGCATAATGATCAAAACCAATGTTTGACTTATTTCCGGGCTTTTGTAAATGACACGTCATGCAGACTGGCTTCACAACGTCATGGTAAAGTGCCTCAACAGTAACATCAGTCTCATTTTGCCAACCCTTGGGTGTATAGCTGCCATCAAAATTACCCACGAGTGGATTAGAATTTCCATACCAGCCTTTAATTAATTCAACCGAATTTGACGAAGCCAATTTTAATTGAATAGACCAACCTGTCAGCTCACCATTATTCTCACACGTCTTATCTTCAATCGTTAAGCGCCATACACCATTGGGATCCAGGCCATTGAGTTCACTTAAGTCCCCAATGGATTGAACAAGTCCTGTGATCGATTCATTCGAGATAGGTAGATCACTCAGATGCTGTTCGGCGATTGCATTGAAAGACAGTTGATTAATATTGGTAACACCGTCACCTTCTTGACCCATAAGGACAATACGTTTTGCCCCTAATGGCGAAGTCAGTGAAATGACTAAATCACTTATATTGCTATGCTGAAGAGAGTCAATCGAAATAGTAAAATCATTAATATAGCCATCCAAACCACTAAATGTTATTTCACTGAAGGTCTCTCCCTGCGAATCTTCGAGTAAACACACATCACGATTTGTTAAACCATCATCAGGATTTGGAATCGGTAAACTATCGGAATTAGTGGTTTCAATATCGGTAGACGTTGTAGAAACCAATTTACTGTCAAGCACGGCTTGGTTGAATTGTCTAAAGGCATCTTCTTGCGCCTCTCGCGAAGTCTCTGCATTGTCATCAAACAGAAAGCTATCCAAATCAAATGGGATTAAACTTGCACCAACATTTCCTCCGTTAGGGAAAATGCCTTCTTGCAGATACTGTTGTTGTCCGCCATGACAACTAATACATAAGTCGGGAACGGATTTAACACCTCGAGCATCCAATGCGATTTCAGTAACTCTTTCTCCAATGTCATCAAAAGCATAAAATTTTACGAAGGGTATTTCTGGATTGTTTTCATTTGCAGAAAGCTCAATTGCCACCGTGTCTTTAATTTCTGACGATTCAGCAGATAGATTAGATAGTGCTTGATGTTGCCCAAAAAATGCCAGATCACCATCCGACCGATTCATATAGAGTTCGCGCCAAAAACCCAAGGTATTGTCGTTATAAAATTTAACTTTCTCTTCAAACTGAAGAGAGCCGTTAGAATCAAGAAAGTTATTCTCTGTTAACCAATCGTTCAAATTCGTTTTTTGATTATTCGGATCGATGGCATTGTAATATTGACTAGCTGCGCCCGGTTCTGATGCAGATGACAATGTCAAAAACTCATTGTTGTCGAGCGGTATAGATACATCAACCTGTAAATTGGGAACAGAAATTTTTTCATTTTGCAGTGGCACTTGGTTAAGCACTTCTACCGCAGGTATGTTAAGACTTGGCACTAAATCATTGATTGCAAAATTGTATACCGATTTATCAAAGCTCAGATTATAATTTTCTGTTGCTTCCTGTAATGTCAGACCAAGGTAATTCTCAGTAACATCACCTGGCACAACAATGTCTAAAATCGGCGAAACCGGTTCCTCGCCAAATAGTGTATTTTTAGTAAAAAAGTAGAAATACCTTGTGTTTGGGTCCAATTCGTCAATACTTGTTTCTGAGCTTAGGTTCTCAAATTTTTGAATGCCAGATTTGGATCCGTAGTCATCTAACCCAAACTCAACTTCTGAAAAATATAGATTATAGGTTTCTTCTTCAGTGCCTGACCAACTAAAGTCAATAGATGTATCTTCAATTTTTAGCTCGGCTTCTAAAGGATCTTGAGAAAGGGCCGCGCCTTCTTGCAACCAGCGAAGCATAGTTTGATAACTTTCATTACTTGCTGCTCCATCAAAACCCAAGGCAACTAAATGATTGTTCACTCCGGTTGGTTGCTGCAATAACAAGCTGCTTTCTGGCGTCTCTAAATTCAGATAGGCACCTTGAACAAGTTCCGGTGTCGCTTGTGAAAGGTAGACCAATGTTTGAATAGGATCGGCTTTAAACCACTCAGGTGCTCCACCACCATTGGCATGGCAAGATTCACATTCGGGTTTTAAAATTCGCTCATAAATATCACTGGCAAAATTAATTGGACGCACAGCAATCGTTACGATATCGCTACTTGTCTCTTCGACCTCATCATTAGCCGTGGTCAATTGAATTTCATAATCACCACCCAAGTCTGGTGTCAGTGTCGTAAGTGATGTTGACGCTAACACTTGTCCAGATTTATAAACACTGTTATCCGGCGCAGAAATTATTTCCCAGTTGAAACGGGAAGAAAACAAACTATTGCCAGCATTTAAGTTACTGCTCTGGCCGATTTCGCCCACAATCACACCGCCAGCTTTTGCAATGGGATAACCCGGGCCTTTGGAACCATCAACATTGGGTAGAAATTTTGCCAATATGCTGGGCTGATGCGGTAAGGTACTCAACCAAAAATTGTTATATGTTGGCAAGGCTCGAGGCATCGCACCTTCAAAAAATACCCGGCGTTCAATGAGCGGTATCAGCGATTTAAATTCTTCAAAATTGCTAAATCCTCTTCCACCAGGATCTCCCGAACGCTGCAAATGACAGGTACGACAAGATTCAGCAATAACCGTTGAATATAGTTCCTGAGCAGCTTCACCAACATTATCAACATGCCAACCGCTAGGAACAAAACTACCATCATATTTTCCTGCTAATGGTTTAGTGTTGTTATACCAACCTTCTACCAGTTCAATTGCAGCGGGGATTGGCTCATCCAGGCCAGACAGGCTGTCAATAACCGCTTGATTCATTTTTCTGAACGCGCCTTCCTGTGTAATACGGTTAAACAACTGGCTAGACTCATCAAACTCAAACGTATCAATATCGAATGGGATTAAGCGACTATGCACGTTGCCCTGATTAGGATAAACGCCCTCTTCCACCTCTTGAGCATGACCGCCGTGGCAAACGATACATAGGTTCGGTAGCGGTTGCGGGCCTCGGCCATCGAGGTCAACCGAATCAACACGTTTGCCATCGGGTCCATAAGCAAAATATTTAACATAATTATGATTTGGCTCACTACCATCTGGTGCGGGGGATAATTCAATTGCAACGGATTCAATTACGTTGGTCTCATTACTTCCGTCCAACAAATTACCATAATGATCACCATAAAAAGCGATTTGCTCGCCATTGCGCCTCAGAAATATACGCCGAGCGAAATCATGGTCTATGGTGTTATAGAATAGAACTTCAGCATCCGGTTGTTCATAGCCTTCATCTCCAACAAACTGATTTTTAACCAGCCATTTTTCAAGCGTATCGCGTTCATTTTGTGGATCAACCGCTTTGTAATAAGCCGTTGTGTCAACGTCAGCTTTAGGTGCATGGGGTAAGGTCAGGAACACATTCGGATCAGGTGGGATTGAAATAGTAATATCAACACTTGCACCCTCGAGAATCTGACCCTGTTCGGGGTTTTGCGTTAAAACCTGAACCGGAGGTTGAGTTACATTTGCGGTAACTTGGGTCAAATTTAGTTCATAAGCTTGATCTTCAGTATTTTCGCTTCGCGTCTCGATAACCGCTGGATAACTTATTCCTACATAGCTCTGATCAACCAGTACAGGAGGTTCTGGTAGACCTTGTCCGATACTACTTGAAATGCTCTCACCTTTAGTATTACTTGCCGTCACGATCACGTAGTACATAACATTTGGATCTAAGGATTCAAACAAATAATGGGGAGCAGTAATGTTGGAATGCTTAACGCCACCGCTCAGTGTCGAGTAATTTTCAGTTGTTACACCAACGTCTTGAGCAACATATACTGTGTAAAATTCTGCCGTGGTTGATGGCGTCCAGCTTACCAATAAACTGCTTATTTCTGCTTTTACCTCAACATTATCTGGCGCAGGAGGCGCTGCCAGTTCAGGTGAAATTCTAACTAATGGGGATGTTGGGCTTTCCAATTCCTGCATTTTTACGGTTACCAAGAAAAAATAATCAACACCATTCACCAAAGGACTTGGATGAATAAATTCATTTTTAGGTGCTTCATAACGATGGATCATCCCACCCGCTAAATTGGAATAGTTTTCGGTTGATAGCTCCTCATCTTGTGCCATATAAATTATGTAATCAGTTGCACCAGGAATTTCCTGCCAATTCATTTTTATGTTTCTATTTAACGCTTGGGCTTCAATGACAGGTGCCGCAATCAAAGGCTTAAAATTTAACACCGATGGTCCTACTGTCTCTGCAGTGTCATTGTAGGCGGCAAGTAATAAATAATAAGTAATTAAAGGGCTAAGGTTGTCGGGAAATGAAAACGTAGAGTTTATTCGATCAAAAACTTGAACACCTTCCAAGCTTTGATAATTTTCACTATTTAAGGCGGCATTCTCAGTCAAATATATTTTATACTTTACATTATCACTCACATTCCAAGAAACCTGCGCAGAGTAGGAAATTGGCGCAATGGAAATATTTTCCACTGCTTGAGGAACACCCTGTTCCATAAAAAAATTACCCTGATCGCTAAGCGCACTTTCCCCGGAATTGTTTTTAGCGATAACAACATAGTAAAACTGAGTGTTGTTTTGCAGAGAAGATGGAATCATTACAGAATTATTGATAACAGTAACTCGCTGAACTGAATCTTCACTCAGATCACTTAAAGAAATTTCGCTGGGTGAGAAGATAATGTCATATGCCCGAGCATTATCAACTGCTGACCATGAAATATGTGTGTTGGAATGGTTAACGGAAATATCGGATGGAGAAGTGGGAAGGCTTGGCAATTTTGGTGTGGCCGAAACATGGGCAACTGACTCGCCTGCATCGTTTATTGCAATTATGTAAAAATGGTATTCATCACCGTTCTCAAGAACTTCAGGGATAAGAAATGGGCTACTTATATTTTCATGTGCTATCAAACGACTCTTATCCAAACTCTCAACAGCTTGTTGTTGCTTTGAATAGAAAAGGGAAAAACTAACGTGTTGGCTTTGTGAATCCCAACTCAATTTAACGGTTTGATCTAGTGGATTTCCTCTCACATTACTCGGTAACGGTGGTAAAACGTCGGTTGTTATATCAATTGGAAAGTCGGTGACTAACGTTAATTCCGTGCCATAATCAATTTCTATAAAATTGGAATAACCATCTCCATCATCATCAATAAAATGTAACGTAATTTCATCTGTTTCAGCTTTACTTAGTACGTTATCAACTTCTACAAAATTTAAGACAGTTGACTCGGCTATCTCGATATCGTCTAAAATATAAATGAAGACAAAGTTTGTTGCAGCCTCTTCAGCATTTTTTATTGATCCAGAAAGCAAACCACTTTCTAAGTCTATCGATTCAATTTCAACATCATATGTAACGCCATTCGAAACGGCTTTAAGCCGGAAATTACTCTTTGACAATACCACTTGATTGGTTTCGATTAATTCGCTCGATAAGTTTATGGAAAAAGTTTTATCTACCAGCTGTGGTTGGTTATTACTTTTTTTCGAGCACGCTGATGTCACCATTAACGCAAACAGTAGAAACGCAATAGACAATAGACGGTATTTCCGTAAACGGAAAATACACAAGAATTCCGAGAGATGCATAATTAACCTTTTGTTGTTGATTTATAATTGTTAACTTGTAATAAATCATGCGAATTTGATAACCCAACATTATCTTTGTTTGCTTAACCGGATTCAATTATCTCGGTATCAAATCGTGCATTTTGTACACACATAAGTCAATTAAAGGGAAGTTAGAGTGTGTTAATTGGAAGTTTGCTACTTGAGATGTGATTTCTTAAAATGCGGCGACTGAATTTTGATCAGGATATCTGGTACATTAACACCGCTTCAATTTAGGTAATCCGCCCTAGTTGCTCAACAGTAGATACATTTCACCCTGATTGCTCAATAAATTGAGATGATACTCACTTTGTAAAATTATCTTAATGCGCCTGCTCTATACCAGATGAAAAATCTGATTCCCTTCAAAAAAATGTGATGCATCAAAATAATTGTGTTACTGATTTTCGTAGACGGCAAAGAGTAATCTCTTCAAATAATAATTGCCCTCAAAACTAGAATTTTCTCGTTATCTTATCTAGAGAACATTTTGCATTGAAAAAACTTAATCAAACATCCCATTCATTGCTATCAATTCACAATTTATAACAGTTCATAAATTCATTGTTGGGTAGAATATTTCACCAAAAGGTTTTACAAGTTATCAACTGCAGCTCAAGTATGTTGATTCGCTTCATTGATAATTCTCGACACGTGTAAAATGGACAAGATTTATTTTTCCGAATTCTAATATCATAATAAATTGTAATATGATAGGTTTAGAACCAGTCTACTTTGTATGGTAATTAAGTAAGACTAAATATTTATTATGTAGGGTGTGATAAAAATTATTACTAGTAACTTTAATAAAAGGGCTGATCTTGGTGGGAAATGTTAATAATTTAAGAAATATTTTTGTTAAAATATAATTCAATATTTTAACAAAATTAGATCGAATTTCTTCGTTACATTCTCCTGAAACCTCACTATTATCCCCAGCCTAAGTCTGTACTCAAATATTATTAAAACAGACTTCATGATGAATACCGCAAGAATTGTTGATTTCGCCATATCAGTTACTCGTGTTTTGCAGTTGAACTGCATAGGAAAATAGAAATGAAAATTAGTGAAAAGATAGACCATTTATGGGCTTTAGGTCGCCATTTGCGACTGAAGTTTATATTCGTTATATCCTTTCTCTTTACGACATCGGTTTGTTTTGCGATAAATAACCAAGGTCCTGCAGACACTGATGGCGATGGTATTTCTGATGCTATTGAAATTGGTAGTGATGTAAATTCACCAATCGATTCAGATATGGATGGCATCATCGACGCATTGGACTCACTAATCCTCGATAATGACAATGATGGTATTGTTAATCAAAACGACCCTGCGAATAATAATCCCTGCTCACCTAATGTAAATAGCCCGGGCTGCCTACCACTAGACATTGATGTCGATGGCTTAACTGACGGCCAGGAACTGGCGATTGGTACAAATCCCAACAATCAGGATACTGATGGTGATGGCATCCCTGATCTCACCGAAGTTGTTGATGCCAATTGGCCTGCAGATACTGATGGCGACGGTTTCGTAGATGCCACAGAGTCGTTAACAGCTGATGTTGATGGCGACGGTACTGGCAACCAAATGGATTCCTCGAACACAAATCCCTGTATTCCAAATACTGATAATTTTGCTTGCACCAATCAAGACGTCGACAATGATGGATTAACTGATGCACAGGAAGCACTTTTAGAGACAAATCGAAATCGGGCAGATACCGATGAAGATCAGATTCCTGACCGCATCGAAATAGGTAACAACGTTAATACCCCACTGAATAGTGACTCCGATAATCTAATTGACGCCTTCGAGTCAACCCTAAATGATGCTGACAACGATGGCACAACGGATCAATTAGACCCAGAAAATCATAATCCCTGCTCGCCCAACCCAACAAGCAGCGCTTGCTCTACGATTGACAATAACAGAGACGGCGTACCAGATATTGTAGACCCAAACATAATCAGTGCTTGCAACGTGGATGCAAACGCCACTTTATGTTTGTTAGCTGATTCAGATGGAGACGGAATTAGTAATGGAGAAGAGGATAACTTTGGTACCAATCGAAACAATTCAGATTCTGATAAAGATGGTATCAACGATGCAATTGAGATTGGTAACAACTTATTATTAGTGACAGATACTGACAATGACACACTAATTGATGCCATCGAATCGTATCTCTTAGACGCCGATGGCGATCATGTCACGGATCAGAATGATCGTGCGAATTGGGATCCATGTGTTCCGAATGAAGACAGTATTGCCTGCATAAACGGGGCGCTAATCGGATTGGGTGATACAGATAACGATGGATTGACAGATAAAGAAGAAATCGGGATAGGAACAGACTTTACTAATCCGGACACCGATAGCGACGGCATATTGGATGGTATTGAAATTGGTAATAATCCAAATATTCCAGTTGATTCAGATAACGATGGGATTATTGATGCCATCGAATCCAACATATCTGATACCGATGGTGATGGTGTCGTTGACGCGCAAGATGCAGATGCAGACGGTGATGGGATTCCCGATAACATAGAAAGAGGTAATGCGATATTTGTCTCCGACCATGACACAGATAATAAGCCAGATTTTCTTGACCTGGACAGTGATAACGACGGTTTAACGGATTTAGTTGAAGGCGGTGGTTTTGATCTTAATGGCGATGGGCTGTTAGACGATCTGCGAGATACGGATGGTGACGGCTTGGCTGATCTGGTAGATCTCAATAATGCCGGCACACCGTTACCTCTACCTGATACCGATAGTGATGGCAACCGAGACTACATTGACCTAGACAGTGATCAAGACGGATATAAGGACATTATTGAAGTTGCTGGCATAGATAATAACAACGATGGTTTAATCGATAATAACTCTGATATTGATGCTGATGGCCTGGCCGATATTGTAGATCCAAACACAGGTGGAATTGCGTTAATCGCAGTGGACACTGACTTTGATGGTCTGCCTGACTTTAAAGATACTGATAGCGACAACGACCTGACACCAGATCTAAATGATCCTGCTCGCCTGAATCCATGTATACCGACTCCCACCGCTACTGCATGCCAGGGTGGGATTGGCAACGGAAATGGCGCGGGTGGTGGTGCAGACAGTGATGGATTATCTGATGCTCAAGAACTCGCAATTGGTACTAACCCTAATAACCCAGACACAGATGGTGATGGTATCGATGATGGCACTGAAGTTGGTGTTATACCCACATCACCCACAGATACTGACAGGGATGGCATCATCGACGCGCTTGAATCCAATAACGCTGATCCAGATCGAGATGGCCTATTCAATAATAATGATCGCGATAGTGATGGTGATGGCATACCCGATGCCATCGAAAGAATTTCGATTACGACTGGATTGAGTGATGCTGACAATGATTTTATCCCAGATTACCTCGACTTGGATTCTGATGGAGATGGTTTGCCAGACTCTATGGAAGCCGGGTTAAGTCATATTGATTCCGATGCTGATGGAATCGATAACACTTTTGACGTAAACCAAACAGGCGGCATAGACAGCAATCTTGATGGCGTGGATGATAACGTACGTGCGCCCGATGCTGATAATGACGGTAAACCAAATTTTCGCGACATTGATTCTGACAATGACGGCATTACTGATACCACCGAGGCAAATTTAAGTGGCGCTGATATTGACTCAGATGGTATTGATGACGCAATTGATGCAGACCGAACCGGCGGTTTTGATGCAAACGCTGATGGAATCGTTGATAGCTATACCCTACCCAATACCGATCTTGACTTAGTGCCAGACCTTCTTGACTTGGATAGTGATAATGACAGCATTAACGATGTCATCGAAGCTGGATTAAGTGATATAGATAACAACGGCATGCTTGACCTTGGTCAGATTACAACAAGCAACCCACCAGACAATGATATCGATGGAACGCCCAACTATCGTGATTTAGACTCCAACAATGATGGTACATCTGATATCACGGACGGTAATGCAAGTAATTTCGATCTCAACAATGATGGTCGGGTGGATAACATCGCTGATAGCGACTTAGATGGCATTCCTACGGTTACGGATGGCGACCCACAAAGATTTGGCGATAGCGCCATTGGAGGTGGCCCTGGTACTTTTCCAAATCAAACGCCCACCGCATTGGACATCGATGGTGATGGAGTCGCTAATACCCTAGATCTTGATGATGACAACGATGGTATTCCAGATAATGTCGAAGGATTAATTGATACCGATAATGACGGAATCATTAACAGTATGGATCTCGACAGCGATAACGACGGATTATTTGACATCATCGAGTCAGGCGGATTTGATTTTAACAATGACGGTAAAGTTGATAACTTCACAGATACCAATAACAACGGATTAGCCGACATTGCTGAAACCAACAGCGCGAATAGTATATCCCAAAAAACTGTCGATACAGATGGTGACGGCACACCAAACTATCAAGACCTGGACAGTGATGGCGATAGTTTTCTTGATTCACAAGAAAAACTTAATGACTATGACGCTGATAACATTCCAGATTACATCGATAAAACCGAAAAAATTCGTACGGCAACTAACGGCATCGGCGCTGCCGGTCTCGAGTTACTGTTATTCTTTATTTTAATATTACTTGTCAGACTTCCTAGCAGATCGAAAAAAACATTTTTGCTTGCTTTAATTGCAACAACTATTGGAACCGGTCACGCCGCTGAGCAACAAGAAAAAAAAACCGCAACAAATAACACTTCGCATCCCTGGCCAGTTGAACGCTGGTATCTTGGTTTGGATTTAGGTCTTTCCTGGTTAGACCCAGCAACTGACAACTCTAATTTTACTATCGCTGATGATACTAGCCAGGGCGTAAGGTTAGAGATTGGATATGACTGGAATAAATACGTTGGTTTTGAAGGTTTCTATCTTTTTCCAGGTTCTGCAGAAATTGATCACATAAATTCGAGCATTGGCAGACTCGGTAAAATCAAATATCACATATTTGGACTAGGCCTTGATTATCGTCCCTTTTGGCACAAGAGTCGTTTCTTACCTCACCTTAAAGCAGGCATCTCCACGACACGTAACAGCGTTACAGATGATCGAATTGTTTATGAAACGGTATCTACAGTGTCCTTATACTATGGGTTGGGAGCCAGTTGGCGTTTTCATAGAGAATGGGCAGTGAATACGGAAGTTGTTACGTATGACAAAGATGAATTATTTGTTTCATTGGGTTTGCGAAAATATTTTGGTGGTAAAATCATAACAAAACCCAAACCTCCACTTGATATGGATAAGGATGGTGTGCCCGACTTCCGTGATCAATGCAAAGATACCCCAATGGGTGAAAAGGTGGGTGAATGGGGTTGCGAACTTGATGATGATAACGACACTGTGGTTAATCGTCTGGATTTATGCCCAGATACCAAACCAGACATTAAGGTCGATAAAGATGGTTGTGAAATTCCCGAGGTTTTTGTCCTTAAGGGTGTTAATTTCGAAACGAATTCAGATTTACTAAAACCTGACTCACAAAGGATTTTAGATAACGTAGCAGATATTTTATTGCGCTATCCAACGTTAAAATTGGGTATTGCTGGTCATACGGATAGCCGAGGCAATGCTGCATTCAATCGCCAATTATCATTGGATCGTGCTGAGTCTGTTCGTCGTTATTTGGTGGACAAAGGCGTTAATGATGAAAACCTGACTGCAAAAGGTTATGGAGAAATTGTTCCACTACAAGATGCTGAAAACGAAGAAGCCTGGATGGCGAATAGACGAGTGGAACTTCATATCCTAGGAAAATAAGGGGTACAGCTGAGCATTTTCAATTCATTTATATATTGAAAGTCAGCAAATTTTGAATATTGAGAAAGTCAGTGTCTAAAACACCGACCTATTAATGAGAAAGTTACGTTTTTAATGATAAACTTTATAAAAATAATACCTAATTTGGCCAATTTTTGACTAACTCATGAAACCTCGAAGCTGGTTGTATTTCGTAACAATTCTTGTCTCCATCGTCTGGAGTACTCAGCTCATAGCTCAGGATCAACCTGACAAGAATTTAAACAAAATCATGACCAAAATTGGTGGCATCATGGTCGAATTATTTCCCCTTACTTTTACGGACAAGACACTCACGAATTTTCAGATTCGTAAAGTGAATCGACTCGCGAAAGAATTACAAACATTGTTTAGAAGTGCGGGTCCGCACATTCGAAGAAAATCACCAACCTATCAATTATCCTATCAACTTTTAAGTGATTATCTAAATGCGATTGTCAATGAAGACAACCCCATCTCTATTGCCCAAGTCAAAAGCCGATTAAGATCATTAAGTGATTTTTGTATTTCTTGCCATACGCAAGACGATAAATTTCGAACCTTATTCGCTGGCACAAGTACGATTTCTTTTGATTCAGCGTTGGCCAACGCTGAGTTTAATTATGCAACACGAAATTATAAAACCTCCCATGAATATTATAAGAAACATTTATTACTGAGTTCTAAACTCAGTGAAGCGGAAATTTTAAGAACGTTATTCAGAATTATATCCATATATACCCAAATTCTAAATCAACCGGATCAAGCCATAAAGGCACTAGAAGAACTAGAAAAACAAATGCGTTTCTCTACACAAGTTGCAAGTTATATCCAGGAAGCTAAAAAAGCACTAACCTACCTACAAAAAATTATTACCGATGATAAATTGCCAAAAACATTTCTTGAATTGGAAGACCATGCAAATCAATATTTGGGTGGTATAAATGCTCGCCAGGGAATTATATTTGCAACTCCTCAAGAGGAAGTCGAGCGAATGTGGCTTCGTGGATTATTGTTTCGCTATCTCAATGAAAATCCCAGTCGAGATCAAATACCTTATATCTTATACTGGTTAGCATTATGTGACCGCTCATTGGGCCATGGCTATGATTACACGCTCGCGGATATTTATATAAAACAATGCATCACGCTTTTTCCAAAACACCCTGTCGCACGACTTTGCTTTAACGAACATAAAGAATATTTGAAGTTTTTTTACACCACGCCGACGGAACCTGTCCTACCATTTGAAGTAAATGAAGAACTTGAAAAATTGGAACGCTATTTAGGAAGTAACTAGCGGAGTGTAGTGATTTCTTAGCACCATGGCTCTTTTTTACCAAGAGACATTGGTTTTGCATGACCAGCTTTAATCAAGGCTTCTCCCAAATACTCTCCTTTAACTGCCAATCGCCCTCGTACAAGACCAGAAAATTTACCAAGCTTAACTTGTGACAATCTCACTTGTTTAATGTTTTTAAGCCATTTCTTGGTAAAATCCAATGCTTTCTGAGCAGCTTTCTTTTCACACTCTGCCACTTTTTTACCATGTTTTATGGGTACTCTGATTCCTTGAAGTCGAAATTTAACGCGTTGTTTTAAACCTGGCCACAGATGAACATTTAACTCAACAGTACTACCATTGATAACATTAATTACGGCGGCTTGATAAGGCCCATAAGTGGGTTTAGCCGCTTGCAGGTTGAGAGGCAAGATTAGCAATAGTGAAAGTAATAATTTTTTCATGGTATAGCATTGTAATCAAATCGATGAAGAATAAAACCTACAAGCTACAAATTATTCGTAACTTGCTACTAAATCGATTGAAATGAATACCCTGGATTTAGATTCACGGTGTAAATACGCCCTGTAAACTTGAAGACAACATCCATGTTGTCTACAGAATCTAAATCCAGGGTATTCATTTCAATCGACGCGTTAACAGATATAATTTCATATATTACAATAAGATAGAAACAATTCGCAATATAAAAACCCCTGCCAAACTTCCCAATTTCTGTGTTGAAAATTCTCCTAATAATTTACAGATTTAGTGTGGGAAACCGATATACCTATATGTTTTCCTGAAAGAAGTTGAATTTATGCAAAGTTTGAAATTTAGACTTTTATCAATGTTAACATTATCAATGATCTTCTTCTCCATGCTTGTTGGCAATATCATTGGCGTCTTTGGGTCGCATGTGGAAAATAGTCAGGAAATTATTTCCGAAACACACAGCATTGTTTCAAATGTTTATGAGGCTCAAATCCATTTTAAACGCCAGGTTCAAGAGTGGAAAAATATTCTATTACGTGGTCACACACCCGAAGACTATAAGAAATACACGTCACAATTTAAACTTGAAGAAGAGTCCACCCAAACACACATACAAAAAGCTATTGATTTACTCGATAAAAACACCCGTTTATACCAACTAACTACTCAATTTCAAACCCAACACGCAATTCTTTCGAAGCATTATCTTAGAGGCTTAAAAACTTACCAATCAACAACGGAGCAGCCCTACTTTGCAGCAGACAAAATTGTGAGAGGAATAGATCGTAAGCCAAGCCAACTGTTGCATGAACTTATAGATGAGATCCATAAATTTGGTGATGAAAATCTCTTTGCTGTTAATACAGAATTCGGTACTGCAAAAACTAATTCATTCGCAATCACAGCATTTGCAATTTTATCATTATTCCTATTTTTTTATTACGCTTTGAAAAAACTCATTTTCACTCCCATTAGCCAATTTACAAAACATGTGGAGAATTTATCTAGCTGTCAAAGTGATTTAGGCCAACGCCTAGAACTGGAAGGGAAAAGTGAACTGGGAATAATTGCCAAGCATTTTAATCATTTTATGGATAAACTAAATGACACCTTTCAACAAATTCAATTAACTTCCGAAAAGTTGTTGCAAGCTTCTACTCGTTCGGCACATATAACTGAATCGACCAATCAGTCAATTCGAAAGCAAAATAAAGATATAATAACGCTAAATTCTTCTATGAATACAATGTCAGACTCAATTGAAAACGTTGTATTGTTATCAAATAAAGCCACATTAACTGCAAACGAAGTAAAGAATGCAGCAAATGTGGGTCAACAAGAAGTTACTGAAGTTGACTCTATGATTACTGATCTCGCAACAAATGTTGATAAAACAGAAACAGTATTGGCTGATTTGAACCAAGAAATTAGTGCGATTGAAAACATATCCGATCTAATTACATCAATTGCAGAACAAACAAGTTTACTTTCACTCAATGCTGCAATTGAAGCAGCAAGAGCTGGTGAAAGCGGTAGAGGTTTTGCTGTAGTAGCGGATGAAGTGAGAAGCCTTGCACAAAAAACCAATGAAGCAACTGATCAAATTAAGACGACCGTACAACACATTCAGAAGAAATCTGAAACCTCCATCAATATAATCAAACAGGGCGCTGACACCGCCCGAAACTGTAAAAGTCAAGGCCATCGAGTTATTAGCGCATTAACAAATATAAACGACTCTATTGCTAATATTCTAAGTGTGAATGAGGAAATCAATGGGGCATCATCCATTCAAGAAAAATTAACAACAAATGTACGAGACAGCATCACTGAAATTGAAAACGATTTAAACATTACCGCTGATAGTGCCCAAAAGAATACATCAGACAGCAGTGATTTAGCGCAACTTTCATCAATGTTACAATCACTCATAAACGAGTTTAAAATAAAAACTACGAGTGAAAACACTGACACTTCTAATGTTGATCTATTTTAGCCAAGCTCCATAAGTTTTCAGAAGAATATGTTCAAGCCCACCTCGTTCTAAAAGATAAAACCATGGTGCCAATATATTGGGTAGTGTTCGACCCCACACTACCCACTTGATTTTATTCAATTAAAAAAATCGACTATCGAAGTGGAAAGACATCGTGTTTCAATAGTTCCACTCAAGGGCACCGAGAAATGCTCATTTGCTGTAATGGCATTTACGGAAACTAAAGACATCTATGCACCTAATCAATTTTAACTTTTATCCTCAAACACCACAGATGATTGTGGCTGCACGTTAACATGAAGTTTAAAAATATCCGGCCGTGCATAATGTCCAGCCACATCAAGCGCTCGTTTGGAAATGGCAACCTTTTCTCGATTTATCTCACAATACAAAATTCCGGCTTCTTGTCGCATTGGCCCAGCCACAATCTCTCCCCCAGGCGCAATCACTATTGAATCACCTGGATTCACCCATTCATTATCATCAGGATATAAAGACTCTTTGCCAGGTAGGTCTTGCGGAAAATCACTGCCTTTCATTAAATTTCCACATCCAATAACCCAACAGCAACCCTCTCGCGCAATGTGTTGCAGTGTTCCAATCCAAGCATCGCCGCTGTCATAAGTTGGCGCAATATAAACTTCGACACCCTGTGAATACAGTGCATAACGCGCGAGAGGCATATAATTTTCCCAACAAATTAGTGTACCCACACGACCTACTGGCGTATCAACAACTTTTAAACCTGAAGCATCACCAAATCCCCACACCATACGTTCGGGATTGGTTGGCATTAATTTTCGGTGTTTATTTAGTAAAGTTCCGTCAGCCCCAATGACTATTACACTGTTGTAAATTGTCGATTGACTGAGATTACTATCACGCTCTTCAATACCACAGACGATCGTGACACTGTGTTTTTTCGCCGTTTCATATAACGGTTCTAGATCATCCGACGTCATAACAACGGCGTTATTTAATAATTTTTCATGTAATTCTTCCGACAAATTCCAATCACCGCCGGGTCGTAAGCGCCAAACCCAAGTTGGATAACCAGGTATGAAAGCCTCACTGAATACCACCATTTCCGCGCCATTATTTACGGCGTCCTCCACTGTGGCTACCGCGGCTTGAATGGTTTTTTGTTTTTGCATAAAGACAGGTGGTTTTTGAACAATCGCTAATTTTGACATGATACTTTCCTCTATTTTGAGCCAACCGCTACCAACATTTCACATGGCCCTTCAAATTGGCCATTAATTTCGAACTGCCCTAATGCTTCTTCAATTTCACGCCACGCCTCATCCTGCTCAATATCCGAGAGCCCGGCTAACATCTGATGCAGTGCACCAAACGATTCTTGTTCAAACTGCAAACATTCTGCGGCTGACGAAACACGAACTGGCGCATTGATCCTCTCAATTTCCACATTTCTAAAACCGGCTTGTGTAAAACTTGTTTCCAGCTTGTCTTCGGCACCTAAACTAAAAGGTCCAGGCTGACCAGGTAATGGCGCCCCTAGATTTGCACGACGCCGAATAATTGAAACAGGAATTGAAAAAAATGGATTGGCTTCAGGTGTTGAATACACCATGGCGGCAACCTTACCATCTGTTCTTAACTGGTGTTTCATGCCTGTTAGTGCCTTTTGTTGATCAGGAAAATAAATTAAACCTACACGAGAAACCACTGCATCAAACGGCTCTTGAACCATTTCAGCAAGGTTTTCCCCATCCATCACTTGAGTCTGAATATTGTTCAAACCTGTCAACCTTGCGGATTCTTTAGCAAAATGCAGGATATCTGCCGAGATATCCGTTGCTAGAACATGGCCACTCTCACCAATGCGTTTTGAGATTGCCAAGGTTTGCTCCCCTGCGCCTGCAGCAACATCTAATACACGACTTCCATTTTTGATGTCACACATATCCAGCATCGTTTCGGTAGCGGGTCCTAACCAACGAGATAATAATGGTCCCCAGCGATGCCAGGCTTCAGCGGCAGAATTCCATTGATCTAACGTGGTTAGCTTGTATTTAGCGGCATCAAATTTCGGCGGATTATTGCTCATGATTTTCTCCATTAGGTGGTTTGATAGTGTGATTTACAGTCTAACCTGATTATTTAAGCTTACAATTCCCTAAAAAAAGAAACATAATGTGCAAAAATGCACATACAGGTGAAATACGATGAATTGGGATGATTTGAGACTTTTCCTGGCAGTAGCACGTACTGGCTCGATCAGCGGTGGCGCCAGGCAGCTGGGGGTTCAACATTCCACAGTTTCCCGACGTTTACGATCACTGGAGGAAAAGCTCGGTGCACGACTGATTGATCGCAAAAAGTCTGGCTATGATCTGACGATGGCGGGTGAAAAAATCAAACAATCTGCGATACGGATTGAAAGAGAAATGCTTAGTGTGGATGAAGTGTTGCTAGGAAAAGATGCCGAACTCGTTGGCCCGCTACGCGTAACCACCATAAACAATATGGCATCATCTATTTTAATGCCGATGTTTGCTGAATTCAGTAATGCACATCCCCAGGTAGATTTGCACATCCTGGTTTCAAATATGGATGCTAGCTTATCGCAAAGAGAAGCGGATGTCGCCATTCGGCTCACCAATTCACCCACCGATACGTTAATAGGAAAACGTATGGTAACCGCTGCATCAACTATTTACGGCAGCCGAAAATACTTAGATAAAATCAAGCAACAAAAGAAAGAGCCACATTGGATTGGTGTTACTTGTTGTACATTTCACAAAAGCTGGACCAAACAATACTGTGATCATCAATCACATAATTTCTACAGTGACGACACCTTACTTACCCTGTCCGCAATCAGAGAAGGTTTAGGCGTTTCCTACCTACCCTGTTTTCTGGGTGACGCTGACCCATTATTAGCACGCTACTGTGATCCAGATGATCAGCATGATTTAGGATTATGGATTTTGCTACACCCAGACCTGAAACGTACAGCGAGAATTGTGGCATTCCGTGATCATATGCTTCAAAGCGTACAAGAAAAACGGCATTTGTTTGAGGGACGTTGACTTAATGTGATTTGAAAGACGTATAAATGGCATTTGTTTTTTAGCGCTTTCTTTTGTCACATAATTAATTGTGGTAGTGTCATTACCAAGGTAAACTGGTGGGATAGTTATCAAGTTATGATAAAAAATCACAATCGGCGGTCAAGTTAATGCAGAATGTTATGCGTAGTATTTAATGACAAATTTACGAAACACTGATTTAAGAATTCGAGATATAAATAAACTCGTCGGGTATAAATCCCAAAGTATTATTTGGGATAGAGGTTTCGAGAATAATAATGAATGGTTTTATGCATCGTTAGAAAATGAATCATATAAACAAAAATTGCTTTTTTGGCTTAATGAAAAAAATATTGATACTAACTGTCATTCAGTTTTAATTTTACCTAGCTCTGATTCTATAAAACGATTGACTTGGGGTAGTTTTATTTCTGATCTGGAGAATTACTTTATTAAAAGTGAATTTAAACTTTATGATGTTGAGTTACGATGGGTTTTGGAATATCAAACGCAAGAAATTGCTAGGTTTGGAAAGTTTGATGTTAGTAAATAAACTTAATGAAGTTTATTGAAAATTAGTATTCATAAATTGATATGTAAACAAAAATATAACAATTCGGTAAACAGTGATTTCTTTAAGCTTGCTTTGGATTGTGCTATATGCCCCTGTGTCAGGATAATTGTCCCGTTTAAATTTCAAACAATTCAGGGAGCGGAAAGATAAATGAGAAATGAAATACTATTCACCCGAACGCTAAGAGGCAGTCACTAAAAAAATGATGAGTAAGCAATTGAGAAAATTAGCAATATTAACTTAATCATTTAATCAACATTTCTAATCTTCTTTCTCGCCGGGTTGAGGTTCCATTCGCATTACAATTAGTTGTGTTATTGATAAATAGACGTTTAATGGGTTAAATTGTCATGTACAAATAATACCAATGATCCCGCCGTCACCCTAGTTAAAATATTTACCGCGGATTTTTACTTTTTCAAGGAATTTTATGGCCGTTCAACAAAAATCGATAGAACAATTGGTTGATGAATTGAAAGAGTCAAAAAAGCTCGGAAACTTGCTGTTAGATAATGCCGAAGAAGTTCACTATTTTTATAGCATGGAAGGAAAACTGATCTATGTAAATCCTGCTTTTCATAAAATGACAGGTTACACAACAGAAGAACTATATGAAAAAAACTTTATTCCCTTTGTTCACCCAGACGACCAAGAAAAGACTACGAAACTTTGGCAACAATTGTTTAACGGTGAGTATTTTGAAGATGCTGAATACCGGATCGTTAGAAAAGATGGTGAAATTAGATGGAACTCAAGCTCGTGGAAAGTAGTGCATGACGCTGAAGGGCGAAAAATTGGAATTCAGGGGAAACAACAAGATATTTCTGAACGCAAGCACATTGAAGAAGCCTTACGCGTAAGCGAAGAACGTTTACGATTGCTTGTAGAGCAAGCAAATATTCACCTTTGGTCAGTTGATAGTAAATTAAATTTTACTCAAAGCATTGGAGGTGGATTGGAGAGATTAGGGCTTAAACCAAACGAAGTAGTGACTGCAGGTTATAATCTTTACCAATTCTTCCAAACCGATTCATCTGAATTTCAACCAATCAAAGCACATATCCAAGCAATAGCAGGAAATAATGTAACATACGAAACCAATTGGCAAGGAAGACATTTTCAAACTCAACTTTCCCCACAGAAAGATGAAAAAGATAAAATTATCGGTTGCATTGGCTTTGCTATGGATGATACACATCGTTATCAGACTGAAGAGGCACTTCGCAAAAGTGAAGAACGTTTTCGCAAACTGGTAGAAGAAAATCCTGCGGGAGTACGAGTCGCTACTGAAGGTCAGATCAGATACGTCAACTCGGCCTATTTGCGCATGTTTGGTTACGATAAAGATACGGATTTAGCTGGTTCATCATTTCTTGACAATATTGTTCCCGAATGCAGAAAGAAAATTTCCGAACAGGTCGTAAGAAGGTTTCGTGGTGAAAACGTATCGAGCCGATACGAAACAATTGGGCTTAGGCTGGATGGTTCGCAGTTTTCCCTTGAGGTTGAGGTTTATCTTTTAGATTTACCTGATGATCAAGCATCCGTGGCATTTCTTACCGACCTTTCAGAGCGAAAGCAAGCCGAGAAAGCACTACAACGAAGCGAAGCACTAGAACGCTTAGCCACTGGCTCACCACTTAGCGAAATTCTCACTGCGCTTATTATTAACGCCGAGAAACAAAACCCCGAAATGCTCTGTTCTATTTTGTTAATAGACGAAAATGGTAACCATCTTAGTTATGCCTTAGCACCTAAGCTTATAGAATTTTATGGTCACACTGTTGATGGCAGCCAAGTCAGCTCTCAAATTATTTCTACTAACTTAGCTGCTTACAAAGGCGAGTGTTTAGTCGTCGACGACATCAGCAGTCATCCCGAATGGGAACAATATCGGACAGCCGCCAAAAACGCAGGATTACGGTCCTGCTGGTCTGAACCAATAATTTCTTCGACGGAAAATATATTGGGTTTTGTCGCTGTCTACTATCATGAACACCGAACACCACAACAACAAGATCTCGATTTTATCCAGGATTCGGCCAGGCTTGCTGGAATCGCGATTGAGCGAAAACAGACCGAAGTAAAAACGCTTGAACTGCTGGAGAAAAATCGTGAACTAACTCAACGTTTATTTCAAATTCAAGAACAAGAGCGGCGACATCTTGCTGGAGAACTACATGACGAATTTAGTCAGTGGTTAACCGCTCTACGAGCACACACACAAGTGCTGGATCAACGCTGTAGTGTTATGAGTTTGGATGTATTTGACACTATCACAACCATCGAGCATATTTCTTCACAAATGCAGCAAAGCATTCGTCGAATGATTCATGAATTAAGGCCACCTGAATTGGATGACTTGGGGTTGATAGACTGTCTTCAAGAACTTATTGACCAATGGCAACTGCATTATCCACAGACCCATTGCACAATGAAAACCGAGGGTAATTTGGATAACATTAACGATTCCGCAAGTGTTACAGCCTATCGAGTAATACAGGAAAGTCTAACCAATGTGGCAAAATATGCTGATGCGAACAATGTTTTGATACAGCTTCATCGAAATATTAATGAAACAGAAGATCCTGATAAACTATTTATCACTATTAAAGATGACGGGAAAGGCATAAACTTAAGTGAACCAACCGCTGGTTTTGGAATACTTGGCATGCGCGAACGGGTACTGGCTGCTGGAGGTGAGTTTGAGATAACAAGTTCCCCAGGTAACGGAGTTCATATAAAAGCTCAACTTCCAAATACCACTAAATTAGAAAAAACATTTAATAATGTCGAATAATAAAATTACAGTCATGTTAGTTGATGACCATCCAGTGGTTAGGGATGGTTATTGTAAATTGCTCGAAAACCATCAGGATATTACGGTTGTGGCTGAGGCAGATAATGGCGAAAATGCCTGTGTTCAATATGAAACGATTAATCCTGATGTCGTTGTACTTGATCTCAACATGCCAGGCATTGGTGGTTTGGAAACTATTCGCAGACTACACGCCAAAGATCCAAACGTAATAATATTGGTTTTCACTATGCATGATAGCAAAATCATGATTACGCGCGCGCTGGAGGTAGGCGCGAAGGGCTATCTCATGAAAAGTAGTTCTGCAGGACAAATGGTTGAGGCAATTCGTCAACTCTTTGCTGGCAATACGTTTTTAAACAATGATTTGATAACAGATAACAATCCCCTTAAAAAATCTGACCCAGACCCTCTCATTGGATTAACAAAACGGGAGTTTCAGGTCTTTCGTGCCTTAGCAGAAGGTTCCTCAGTCTCAGACATAGCTCAGTTATTATCCATAAGCCCTAAAACAGTTGGCGTACATCAGACCAATCTAATGAAAAAACTCAATCTTAGAAACTCAGCAGAGTTAACGCGTATGGCAATTCGCTGCGAAGTTATTGAAGCTTAAGTTAATTTCCTTATATTTCCTAATTCTTTTAATCAACTATTTGATAAATAGCACATTAATACACAAAAATAAGAGATTTCCTTATTGGCACGTTGATTCAAAATCCTCATACTTGCATCACGTGTTAACGACAAATTTCTACTAATAAATTCGTTGATTTGAAGGCTTACAATGCATGGGATTTAATAAGTGGATCAATCAAGTAGCAACGTTTCAGTTAAGCTAACCATCGCAAATTTGTGGAAAGAAACCAGCAATCGTCAATACCTATCTGCTGACGAACGTGATAAGGCCATCGGCATTTTTTCACAACTTTTAGATCTCATTGATTTACCTTCTGATCCCAAAAACTATTGCACTGCTCTACGAAAACGCGCACAGCACTATAGCTTGGATATGAAATTTGATAATGCACTTCAGGACCTCAATACTGAACGCGATATTGCGTGTAAATGCCATAATTATAGACATGTAGAGGAATGTGATGGATTAATCTCACAAATTACGACCTGGAGAGATGCATCACACTAAAATTATTTACTACAGATAATTTACAAACATACAGATTGGAAAATACTCTATCATCAATCCTAAAAGGATAACTACAAATTGCGTCTATGGACGATGGCGTAAAAACGACAGAACATGGATGTTCGTCCCCACCATCACTAGAACATATTGATTATCATAATTTAACAAAGTCAGATCTTAGAAATTAGTTTTCCACGATACCTAAATACAGTAGTCAAATTCATTGTCGGTTCAAGGGTTACATTTGACGATGCAGAAAATGGAGAAACACACTATTATGTGTGGTGCTATAAATAATATTCGCTTTACGGTAACCTGCCCTGTTTGTCAAAATACCGCACAATCAGAAATTATAGAGGAGAACATTCCCTTCTTTACCTGCAACAGTTGTCAGCGCAATATTATTCTTAGCATGATCCCGCCAACACTCTGGAGATATAATTTATTAAAAACAACGCAGAACTATTTTAAAATGGCAATCCGTTAGTTTATTAATATAGAAATCCCATTAATACGGTGCTCCGGTAAACTCATACACGCTTTACCCGTACCATACGCTTTATTATATTCTTATGCTCTGAAACTCAGGAACATAAAACGCTATTATAGGAATGTTCTTATTTCCCCTTTTACTCATGTTGTAAGCTTACATCCCAATAAGGCGCTCCTTCAAAACGCTTAACCAGAAAGTCCACAAATGCCCGAACACGTTGTGAGAGGTGGCGAGTTTGCGGGTAAATCGCATAGGCCTCAATTTCTGGGCGTTTGTACTCTGTCAAGATGGGAACCAATGTGCCGCGTTGAATTTCTTTGTAAGTGATAAACGATGGGATAAGTACAATCCCCAAACCACTTACCGCAGCGTCTCGCAGAAACTCACCATTACTTGACTTTAAATATGGCCGTATCTTCGTCGTTAATGTTTCGCCATTGGCATCCTCAAAATGCCAGGTTTCATAATCCCGTAACAAGTTGTATACAAGGCAATGGTGAGCCACTAATTCACCGGGCAAGGTTGGTGTTCCCATCCGTTCTAAGTAAGCAGGACTAGCGCACATTACTGATTGAATGGATGCTAGGCGACGTGCAATCAAACTGGAATCTGGTAGTTTGGCAATACGTATGGCTAAATCGAAACCTTCTTGAATCAAGTCCACACTACGATCATTAAAGTCCAAATCCATTTCTATTCGTGGATGCTTTTGCAAAAAATCATCTATTGCCGGCCCAAGATGCATAAGCCCAAAACTTAATGGCAAAGCAATTTTCAAGCTACCTTGCAGTTCGCCATGTGCTTGAGTGGTTGCGAGTTCTGCCTCAAGTACATCTTCTAAAATTCGAACAGACTGATGATAGAAAGCCCGTCCACTTTCTGTTAAGTTCATTCGCCGAGTTGTTCGGTGAAACAACTCAACACCTAAGTGCCCCTCTAATTCTTTCAATCGTCGACTAACAGCGGATTTTGCAACACCAAGTCTATCCGCTGCTCCGCTGATCGTACCGACCTCCACCACTCGAATGAAAGTATCCATATTTTCGAACCGATCCATTTAGCCACCATTGTTGCGATTTAAAGAACAATTAATTCTGATTATCCCTATTTATTCCCTCATTGGCAACACCGATAATAATCTCAACAACACAGCAGTCGTGTTCTTTAAACAAACCAATGAAGTCAAATTCGACAAGCCATTAATTTAAGGAGATTTAAAATGGAAAAAGTCAGTCAGTTAGTAGCACGTGTATTTCTTGGTCATATATTTTTACTTGCCGGATTAAGTAAAATCGGCGCATACGAGGGTACCCAAGGTTATATGAACGCGATGGGTGTACCCGGTGAATTATTACCACTTGTCATTGCATTAGAAATTGCTGGCGGCCTGGCCATTATTGCTGGCTGGCAAACAAAATGGGCGGCAATCGCGTTAGCAGGATTCTCTGTTGTCGCAGCCGTTATTTTTCACAATAATTTTGCTGACCAATTGCAGATGATTTTATTCATGAAGAACTTTGCCATCGCAGGAGGATTTCTCTTACTAGCGATACATGGAGCGGGTGCTTATAGTGTAGATAACCGTCAAAACTCCCGCATAGCAAACGTTGCAGTTAATCACTAACCAACATCATTCGCAGGGCCAAATGGCCCTGCTTTTAATTTCGATTGATGAAACAAAAATTTAAAAACGTGTGAAGTGAAGAACGCTAGAGAAAAAAGCGAGCAATAATTACAAAACTTTTAAAGTAACGTTGATACCCAACAAAACTCTTAAAAGAACAGTAATTTACACATTAAATTTACAAGGAATATTATCATGAGTGCAAAATTAAAAGTCGTTAACGGTGAGTTTATTCGATCTAAATCCATCTTCAGAAACTGGATAACGAAAGACGGTACTGCTGGCCCGTCCGGGGATGCAGGCTTCAAGGCTGAATCAGGACGTTACCATCTTTACGTTTCATACGCCTGCCCTTGGGCACATCGCACACTGATATTTCGTTCACTCAAGGGATTGGAAAACGTGATTTCAGTATCGGTCGTTCATCCCTTGATGCCAGCAGAAAGCTGGATGTTTGGCGATTACCCTGGGGCTACGGAAGATCATATCAATAAAACAAACTATCTAGTAGAAAACTACTTAAAAGCTGATCCAAATTTTGACGGCTTGGTTACCGTTCCTATGTTGTGGGATAGAAAACGCCAGACCATAGTAAACAACGAGTCTTCGGAAATCATACGTATGTTGAACACAGCATTTGATGACTTTGGTAAAACCGATGTAGATTTTTATCCTGAAGCATTACGCGAAGAAATTGATGCGATTAATGACGTAGTTTATGAAAATGTGAATAACGGTGTTTATCGTGCTGGTTTTGCCAAAACGCAGGAATCTTATAACACGGCCTTTGATCGTTTATTTAATACCATGGATGAGCTTGAAGAAAGGTTGTCGACACAACGCTATCTTGTTGATGAGAAAATAACTGAAGCCGACTGGCGATTGTTCACTACACTTGTGCGTTTTGATCCCGTTTATTACAACCATTTCAAAACTAACAAAAAGCGTTTGATTGATTATCCAAACCTATGGGCGTACACACGCGAACTTTATCAAATACCAGGCATTGCAGAAACGGTGAACATGGATCACATCAAGTACCACTATTTTGCCAGTCATCGATCAATCAATCCAACTGGCATAGTACCCAAAGGGCCCGAAATAAATTTCATGCAACCGCATGACCGAGGAAATATTTCTTAAGCCTGTTCTTAATGTTATATCAAAAAGGAGAAAATTATGTCTGAGCCATTCAGCCCCCAAAATGGACCTTATGCTATAGAAGTAGAGGCGGGAAAATCTTACTACTGGTGTGCTTGCGGTCGCAGCAATAATCAACCCTATTGTGATGGCTCACATCAGGGATCCGATTTTCAACCCGTTGCATTTGCGGCAGAAAAAACGGAGACAGTTTATTTGTGTGGTTGTAAGAAAACCGGAAATGCACCATTTTGTGATGGTAGTCATAGCAAGTAAACGCCAAATTAATCAATAAGGAAATTGAAAAATGAAAATCCTAATCACCTTACTCGCTTTGCTACCGACAATAGCATTTGCCGAAATTCATATTCCCGACAGCGCCCCGCCGTTACCGCCAAACGCAGATTATCCTTTGGGTGTTGCTGATGACGTTGCATCTAAAGGTTACCATGTATCAGAAATCAATGATGATATCTATTGGATTACCAATGGTGATTATCATGCTATGGCGGTAAAGACGCGAAAGGGCGTTATGATAGTTGATGCGCCGGAGCCACTGCCCTTTTTTCCTCCAATGGATGTGTTGGGCGCAGTTGCTGAGATTGCACCGGGATACCCCATTACTCATATGATTTACAGTCATGGCCATACTGATCATATTGGCGGTGCGGGGGTGATCAAAGACGCTTTCCCCAATGTAATTATCGTTGCGCATAAAAAAACGAAAAGATTGTTGGCAAAAATGAAAGATGCAAAACGTCCTATACCAACAAAAACTTTTGCAAACCGTATGACAGTGAGTAGTGGAGGAAAAAAGCTTAAGCTTCATTATCACGGCAATACGCACATGCCAGGTAATATTTTTATTCATGCCCAAAAAGAAAAAATATTGATGGTAGTTGACGTAATTTTCCCAGGCTGGGTTCCGTTCAGACGATTGGCGTTATCTGACAATATTAATGGATGGATAAAAGGCAATGAAGCGGTTCTTGATTTTGAATTCGACACCCTAATTGCCGGGCACGTAACCAAATTAGGCACTCGCGCTGATGTCGAGTTACAACTGGAATATATCCAAGACATTATTGGTTCTTTCAACAGTACAATGGGTGATCCCAACACACTATTTAGTGCTATCGGTGCATACGATTCAGTACATGGACCTGGTGGAGCTTTTACCACAAGCGCCAAATGGGCATTGTTCAGTGCATTCTATGATGCGGCTACGACGAACTGTTCAAACTTTCTGGATTCCAAATACACCGAAGGTGTGAATTCAGGTGACAATCCCAAGGCGTTGGCAGGTGCAGAAACTTTCAACTTCTCTAACTGTGAAGCCTATTTCGCCGCCCGAAGAATCGGTGTTGTTAAAGTCGATTGAATGTCTTCTAACGTGATAAACAAATGGTAATGGCGTTTGACGCTTTGTCAAACGCTATTCAAATCGTTTACAGTAACGTTATTTCTACTCACAACATTTAAGGAAAATAACTATGAGCAATCCGGTTATCGCAGATAACAAACCCGCCAAAGTGAGTCTTTCAAAAGGACAGGAATATTATTTTTGCACTTGCGGAAGATCCAAAGCTCAGCCATTTTGTGACGGCTCGCATGCTGGAACAGAATTTACGCCAAAAGTTATTGTTGCTGAAGAAGATGGCGATGCCTACTTTTGCGCATGCAAGCACAGCCGTAACAAGCCCTATTGTGATGGTACACATAAAAATTTTAGTGAGGATCAGATTGGAAAAGAAGGTCCTGGAATCGAGGCACAAGCATCAGACGCTCCTGTTGCAGTCGCAACACCGGAAGAACCGACCGTTGAGTTTATCCATCAATTAGCAAAAGATGGTCTAGCGACGATGGGCCATCATGGACCAATGACCTCTATGGGTGTGCCGCGTCATATTTTACCTCATTGGGATGATCTTCAAGTTATGGTTGCACAAATGGCAGCCAAACCTCTCATGGAGGATCACCCCGTTACGACTGAGTTAATAATAGGTCCAGAAACTAAGAAACCGCTAACATTAAAGGTTCCCTTATTTGTATCAGACATGAGTTTTGGCGCATTGTCTGAAGAAGCTAAAATCGCCCTGGCAAGAGGTGCTGAACTCGCGGGCACGGGTATTTGTTCAGGCGAAGGCGGTATGTTACCTGAAGAACAAGCAGAAAATTCACGTTATTTTTACGAACTAGCCAGCGCTCAATTCGGTTACAACGAAGAGCTACTGAATAAAGTGCAGGCTTTTCATTTCAAGGGGGGCCAGGGCGCAAAAACAGGAACTGGTGGTCATCTTCCAGGTAATAAAAATAAAGGAAAAATTTCTCAAGTTAGAGGTATTCCCGAAGGCCAATCTGCGATCTCACCACCAACATTCAAAGACCTATCTACCCCGCAAGACTATAAAAAATTCGCAGATCGAGTGAGAGAGATTACCGGCGGTATACCTGTGGGTTTTAAACTTAGTGCTAATCATATTGAAAAAGATATGCAGTTCGCACTTGATGCCAGTGCGGATTACATCATATTAGATGGCCGTGGTGGAGGTACTGGTGCAGCGCCAGAAATGTTTAGAGATCATATCAGCGTGCCAACCATTCCAGCATTGGCTCGAGCCCGTCGCTATCTCGAAGAACAAAATGCAAATGATCGCGTAACATTAATTATTACGGGTGGTTTACGTACGCCTATTGATTTTGTTAAAGCGTTGGCATTAGGTGCAGACGGAATTGCTGTTTCTAATAGTGCAATGCAAGCCATTGGTTGCGTTGCAGCGAGAATGTGTAACACGAACAATTGCCCTGCAGGAATAGCCACCCAAAAAGAAGAATTACGTAAAAATTTAAATGTCGAAAATTCTGCAGTAAAACTCAATAATTTCTTTACTGCTTCTGTAGAGCTTATGCAGGTCATGTCTCGCGCTTGTGGTCACGACGCATTAAATAAATTTAGCAAAGACGATCTGGCGACATGGCATCGTGAGCTAGCTTATTTATCAGGTGTTAAATATTCTGGTTTCGAAGATATATAAATTCCGAGCAAAATTTATTTTGAAAATGATCGAATAGACTTTACCAGTTTTTCAACTTTTCCTCGCAGTAGCACATGAAAGCAATGCGATATCGAATAATATGTTACAAGCCTCAGTAGGCGCCAGGGCAACTTGCAACAGCTTTCAGAGATTACTGAAAAAGTGTAGCAAATTGTTTACTAGCGTAGTCAGCGAACATGGTGAGTGACATGGATGTATGAGACAAAATCGGGTGTCAGTGAACGGAGTGAAATTCAGCCATTGACGGCTGAATTTTTTATCGGGTACGTTGACTCCCCGTATTCAAATCATTATGTTGTAATTTAATGGCTACGACAGACGACCAAATTATGGATACTTGTTTATTTAACGGCAGTATCCAAGTGTATTTAATCCGCCTCAAATGCTTCTTTGTGAAATAAGAATATGATGCAATGAGAGATAAATTCGATTTTGCAGAACTACCCCACAACAGCCTCAGAAATTTCCAAGAACTATTATATTCAGACTTTAATTTTGACTGATTTTTTAAAACGACTGGTCTTAGGAATTAAAAAAGGCCTAGAAAATATGCTAAGCCTTTGATTTGTATGGCGTCCCCTAGGGGAAGCAACTATTATCCTGTTTTAAAATACCAAAGGAATGTCAATATTGTACCGTAATTTATTCCTTAACTAATTGTTGCAACAAGATATTATGCTGCATGTGGCTTGATTTCCTTATCCAGTACCGCACCCAGTACACTCCTAGCTTCCTCCAAATCATAGTCATCTTGCAGACCTAACCAGAACTTTTCGGTTGTTCCAAAATAACGTGCAAGCCTTAGAGCCGTATCTGCAGTGATCCCTCTTTTGCCCAGGACAATCTCATTAATTCTACGTGGGGGTACACTAATATCTCTGGCAAGCCGGTTTTGACTAATTTCCATTGGAACAAGAAACTCTTCTAACAAAATTTCTCCTGGGTGAACATTATCTAGTTTCTTCATATTTATACCTCAATGATAATCCACGATTTCGACATCTAAAACATCACCATTTTTCCACTTAAAGCATATTCGCCATTGCGGGTTGATGCGGATACTATATTGACCTTTCCTTTCCCCTTTCAATGCTTCTAATCTGTTAGCCGGAGGAATTCTGAGATCTTTCAATTCAATCGCATTATTCAACATACGTAGCTTACGTCGTGCAATAGGCTGAATGTCAGCAGGAAGCTTTCGAGAAACATTTCCATTCCAGATTTTCTCCGCTTCCTTGGACTTAAATGATTTAATCATAATATAACTATAACGCTATCCGTTATATAACGCAACACAACATATAACGGATAGCGTTATGACTTATATCGACTATTGTTTATTTTTTGTGAGAATGCTGTTTCAATGTGGATTGGGGGGGAACACGAAAATGAGAAAAGGCCTAGCATCTCTGCTAAGCCTTTGATTTGTATGGCGTCCCCTAGGGGACTCGAACCCCTGTTACCGCCGTGAAAGGGCGGTGTCCTAGGCCACTAGACGAAGGGGACGTTTTGAACCTTCGTTTCGGTTGTGGCTAACCTACTTCGATACTATTTTCTGGTGGAGCTAGGCGGGATCGAACCGCCGACCTCTACACTGCCAGTGTAGCGCTCTCCCAGCTGAGCTATAGCCCCGAAGAGCTGCGCATTTTACGTATAAGCCTATGATGCGTCAAGTTTTTTAATGGAAATTTTAGGCCTATTTTTATGGGTTGTTATGTGTTTCTTTTTGACCATTTTTGTTCAAAATACAATCGATTAAGCCTCTTTTGCAGAAATGAATGCGAGTGCTTTATCCATTCTTTGTAACACTTTCTCTCGGCCAATTAACTGTGCCGTGATATCGATGGACGGTGAAACACCTCCACCCGTAATCGCAACCCTAAAAGGTTGTGCTACTTTTCCCATTTTGGTTTCCAGTGTTTCTGATACACTGATAATTTCTTGATGAATGACTTCAGCTTCCCACTTCGGCAAATCTATTAATTTTTCTTTGAGGGCTGCAAGAGGCTCCTTGGCAGCTGCTTTAAAATTTTTCTTTGCAGCCTTTTCGTCAAACTCTTTAAAGTCATGATAAAAATACCGTAAGGACTCAGCTAACTCGACCATAGTTTTTGCCCTGTCTTGATGAATTTCTATGACCTCAAGTAAATCTGGACCATTGGTTGGGTCTATATCCAAATTAGATAAGTGAAAACTTAAATGGCGCGCAAGATGAGTGGGAGAACTGTTCTTAATGTATTCTTGATTAATCCAAAGCAATTTTTCTGTATTAAACGTGGATGCTGATTTATTAACATTATCAATTTGAAATAACTCAATCATTTCCTCTAAAGAAAATAACTCTCGGTCGCCATGAGACCAGCCCAATCGAACCAGATAATTGAGCAAGGCTTCTGGTAAGAAACCATCATCACGGTATTGCATGACACTCACTGCGCCATGACGTTTTGACAGCCGTTTACCATCGGCACCAAGGATCATTGGCACATGCGCATATTTTGGTGGTTCGGCACCGAGGGCTTTTAATATGTTTATTTGTCTGGGTGAGTTATTTAGATGGTCATCACCACGAATAACAACATTTACCCCCATATCCATATCATCTACAACAACTGTTAAATTGTAGGTCGGTGTTCCGTCAGAACGCGCAATAATTAAATCATCGAGTTCATCATTGTTAAAAACCACATCGCCACGAACAATATCCTCTACAACTACATTGCCATCCAGCGGATTTCTGAATCGAATTACTGGCTCAACACCCTCTCTTGGTTCACTGCGGTCTCGACATCGGCCATCGTATCGTGGCTTTTGCTTATTGGCCATTTGCGATTCACGCATGGCTTCCAGCTCTTCCTTAGTACAATAACAGTGGTATGCTTTGCCTTCATTTAGTAATTTTTCGATAACTTCATCGTATCGGTCAAATCGATGAGTTTGATAGAACGGTCCTTCATCGTATTCAAGACCTAACCATGTCATGCCTTCTAATATTGCATTGACTGATTCTTGGGTTGAGCGCTCGCGATCAGTGTCTTCAATTCTTAATACGAATTTTCCACCGTGTCGGCGAGCATGTAACCAAGAAAAAAGAGCTGTACGAGCGCCGCCCACATGTAAATAACCTGTTGGACTTGGAGCGAAGCGGGTTTTAGCAGACATGATATTTCCCATGGCAGAATAATTTAGTGGCGCTTATTCTATCCATTCATAGGGAAAAGTACAGCAATAACAAGGAAAGTTTGTAAAACAGTGTTTAAGCATTAATCACATTAATGCAAAACAATTTAGACGAATACTAGCTATCTTCCATCAATAATCTGGCTTCATTTTTTTGTTGTATTGTTCCTTCTTCCAAAACTTCGCCTAACAAATCTAATGCGCCCTCATGATCGCCCATTTCAATATAGGCCTTGGCAAGGTCTAGCTTAGTACCAACTTCGTCAGAAAGTAGAAACAGCGAATTATCCGTAACTTTTGTCTCCGCTGTAGCTTCTTTTGAAGAATGTTGTACGGCGTTTTCAATCGCCTCATTAACAATTTCATTTACTTTTTCGCCGTTAACCTCATCCCAGTCTTGATCTAAAACTTCATCAGCAAAGGTGTCTTCTGTGGTTTCAACGGCTTCAGCCAATTCTTCTTCAGAAACCTGTTCTTCTTCTATTGGCTCAACAATTTGAGTGCTATCAATTTCCAACTCTGTGTCAGTGATTGCACTATTTTGATGTTCTGCTTCAAATTCTGTTACTTTGTCAGGAGACCAAGAATCAACTTCTGTATCTTTTTTATTTTCGTTAACTTCTGCGCTAACAACGTCATCATCATCTGAAGTAGTAACTTCCACAACAGCAATATCTTCAGCTTCTGTTGTAGCAACTTCATCAAGTTCTTCTGTAACATCTTCCGCTACAGCAGTATCTTCAAGTTCGGCAGTAACATCTTCTGCTACGGCAGTATCTTCAACTTCTGTACTAGCAACTTCTGCTACAGCAATTTCTTCGACTTCGGTACTAGCAACTTCAACGACAGGAATATCTTCAAATTTCGATTCTTCAATAATCGGAACGTTAACTTCTTCACGATTTGTTTTTTCAACGTCTCGTACAAGTATTTCTTCGAGTGCCGGCTCTTCAGAGCCTGATGGCGGATTTGCCTCGAAACTAGTTACTTCAGGACTCGTTGCTGGAAGGGTAAAATTATCAATCTCAACTTCTTCTAGCTCGGGCTTAACTGCACTCGATACTTGAACTGACTGGAATAACGGAGATTTTGTATCAATATCATGAGCCATTAATACAGCGTTTTGCCATAATGGGCCTTCTTCATCTCCTAATATTGCTGCATACAATTGTTCAGCTTGTTTATCAAAGTTGTCAATATTTCGCGAAAGCGCATACACTTCTAATAGTTTTAACTTTAATTCTTGACGACCCGGGTCCGCTTCAATCGCATCTTTTAGCAGATCCTCAGCCTTTTCATATTTTTCATAAGTAAGATAAACATCAGCTTCAGCAATGGGATCTAATAAACTTTCTTTTGCATCAAGAATTTCTGTGTTTTCAAATGTTATTTCAGTAAGTGGTTCAATTCCAATATTCGAATCAGCGGTTTCGGTGATTGATTCATTAAATTTGATAACGCTCGTTTCTGTTTCTTTATCCGGAAATAACTCATCAAGCGACTTTTGCTTTTCATCGGTATAAGCAACTTCTTCTTGTTCTATCGTTACTGTGCGACGACCCCGAATGAACCATGCCAGCAACATTAATAACAAAATTGAAAAAATGGCTGTTGAAATGGTAACTGGGTCCGTCCATAAACTTGTTTTAGTTGGCTCATGCTCATGAGTCTCTTTAACGGGCGTTTCTACAATCTTGCCGTCTTCTGCAAAGGCATCAAAGTTTAAGGATGAAGCCATAGGATTTTCCACGCCATCCGTTTCTTGAAAGAGTTGCAGCTCTGCATCTTTTAGTTGAATCAAACTTTGCATTTCTGACATTTGTTCTTGCAATGCTGATAAACGAGTTAACAACTCTTCATTTTCACGTTTACCTGCTTCAACAGATTCACTGGCAACGGCTAACTCAACATTAAGTTTAGTGAGTTTGTCTGTAGCTGCTTCTAGTACAGCATTTGTTTGAGTGGCAGTATCTTCGGTTAATTCTTCAATCGGTGATACCAATTTTAGACGCGGTTCGTTATCTAAATTTATTTCGGCAACCGTTTCCGATGGAGCAACTTCTATTTCAGTCGTTGCAACTTCTTCCGATTCACCGTTTACCGCAGTACTTGTTGATTCTACCGCAACCGCATTTTCGGCTTGGCGTTCACGACGTTCATTCAACCATTCTCGGTATTGACGGGAAACTTCGATTGATGCATCTTCTGCAGATATGTCAGTCAATGAACTGGTGTCTTCAATCCGTAGTACTGCTCCCGCTTTTAGATAGGAAACATTATCTCCATAAAACGCACCTGGATTTTCTGATTTGAGTGCCAACATCATTTGTTCAATTGAAATGTTATCGGGCCGCATATCATTCGCGATATTCCAAAGCATTTCATTTTTCTTAACTTTGTCATACACCAATGATCCGGATGCCATTTGAGGCTCGGTTGGCGTTTGCTCTTCTACCATCGTGAAGGATTCATCATCTGCAGGGCTGGATTCAACATTTTTTTCTGTTGGCTCAATATTCTCAACCGGCTCTTCAGCAACCACCACTTTTTGAGTTTTTATCGCTTCGGCGACCTCACCAACTTTAGTGTCTTTAGTCACTGTAAACGAGGGTGGAAGATCAGCTTGGGGCGCTTGAATAGCGTCCGGTTTTTCAGTCAACAAAACAGGAGGGTCTAATAGAACGGTAAATTCTCTTAATAAACGACCATTACTCCAGTTTAGTTCTATGAGGAAACTGAGGAAGGGTTCAGTGACAGTTTTATCTGTGCTGACATGAATGAAATGACTCCCTTCGTCATTTTTTTCAATGGTAAATTTTAATTGCTCTAGTTGTTTATTTCGCTCAATACCCATGCGTAGGTAAACTGCATCGGGCGCCAAATTTACCTTAATGCTGGGGATCTCGTCTTCCTGGACACCCAGAAGATCGATGGTGGCATCCAACTTTTGGTTAAGCGTTGAGCTTAACTCAATATTGCCGACACCTAGCGCAAAGCTACTGGCAGGCGCGAAAATAAAGCCGGCAACAATCCAGGTGACCGTTAATAAGTATTTGATCTTAAAAGAAAAAGCAGAGTACTTCATAGCTGGCAAAACTCACATAAGCCTTTGATAATGCACTATTATTATCACTCATTCTTAAAGCCTTATTTAATGCATCTTAAGGTTATGTTATAGGATGCATTGCTCGAAAATAACCGCTAACTATTGCAAATGTTTTTTTATAAGCATTTCAGCAATTTGCACGCTATTTAATGCCGCGCCTTTACGAACATTATCAGCAACAACCCACAAATCTAATCCTCGGGGATGGGAAATATCTTCGCGAATTCTTCCTACCCATACTGGATCCTGCCCAGCTGATTCTGATACTGCGGTGGGATAACCGCCGTCTTTTCGCTCATCCAATAATTGCACTCCCGGTGCGTTTTCCAGGAGATCGCGTGCCATAAGCGTTGTAATCTTTTCTCGAGTTTCAATATGCAAAGCCTCTGAATGACCGAAAAATACCGGTATTCTCACGGCAGTTGGATTTACCTGAATTTCCTTATCTTCAAAGATTTTGTTAGTTTCCCATACCATTTTCATTTCTTCTTTGGTATAGCCATTTTCCAGGAACACATCAATTTGGGGTAAAGCATTAAAAGCGATTTGTTTTGGATAGACTTCGGTTTTCACTTCTTTCAAATTGAGCAACGCAGTTGTTTGGCCGGCCAATTCTTCAATTGCATTTTTGCCGGTACCTGAAACTGCTTGATATGTAGCAACATTGATTCGGGTAATTCCCACTGCATCGTAAATGGGTTTTAATGCCACTAGCATTTGAATGGTTGAACAGTTGGGATTGGCAATTATATTACGTCGCGTATATTGTTCGATGGCATGAGGATTCACTTCAGGAATTATTAAAGGCACATCTTCGTCATAGCGAAACTCAGAAGTGTTATCAATGACAACACAGCCTGCTTGACCAGCTTTAGGTGCAAACTCTTTTGAAATACTACCACCAGCAGAAAATAGACCTATTTCAACTTGGCTAAAATCAAAATCAGCCAGGTTTTGAACCTTAACTTGCTTGCCTTTGAATTCAATGCGTTTGCCTGCAGAACGTTCACTGGCTAATGGATATAGATTTTCCACCGGAAAATCACGCTCTTCCAAGATGGATATCATGGTTTCACCAACCGCTCCTGTTGCTCCCACAACAGCCACGTTATACTTTTTGCTCATTTATATTTCCCTAATTAGTTTTCGTTGCGGCTAATCCGCGGCGTTGGTAAAACCACTTTTTACACAATCATCCCCTGAATTAAGCGGACCACCGGCTTCATTCCACATGTTTCGGGTAATTGCGGCGACAATGGCATCCCCCATCTCTTCTGTTCCTGTTTTTCTCATGCCATCCGTGTAGATATCTGCCGTTCTCAATTTTTCGTCTAGAACGGTGGTAACACCCTGCTCAATTTTATCTGCCATTTCTGGCTCATCAAGCGAATAACGCAGCATCATGGCAACAGACAAAATGGTAGCGATGGGATTCGCAATGCCTTTGCCTGCAATATCAGGGGCTGAACCGTGGATCGGCTCATACATTCCTCGGCCACCAGCATCTAATGAAGCAGATGGCAACATGCCAATGGATCCCGTTAACATTGCTGCACAGTCAGACAGGATATCTCCAAACATGTTCGTCGTGACCATGACATCGAATTGTTTCGGATCACGTACCAATTGCATAGCAGCATTATCGACGTACATATGACTGAGTTCTACGTCGGGATAATCTTTACTGAGATTAGTCATGACATCGCGCCACAATTCGGTACACTCCAAAACATTGGCTTTATCAACTGAGCACAATTTTTTGTTGCGTTTTTGGGCAATTTCAAAAGCAGAGCGACCAATTCTTTCAATCTCAGATTCGCTGTAAACTAAGGTGTTGTAACCTTGTTTTTCCCCGTTATCTAAGGTGCGGATTCCCCGTGGCTGACCAAAATAAATACCGCCCGTTAATTCACGCACTATCATGAGATCCAAGCCAGAGACAACCTCTGGTTTTAAGGTGGATGCGGAGGCTAGCTGTGGATAAAGAATAGCGGGCCTAAGATTGGAAAATAATTCTAAACCAGACCGTAATCCCAGTAATCCTTTTTCTGGCCGAATCGCAATATCGAGCGATTCCCATTTGTAGCCACCAACCGCTCCCAATAATATGGCATCTGAGGCTTTGCATAAATCCAAACTTGCTTCAGGCAACGGCCCACCCGTCGCATCAATGGCTGCGCCACCCACTAAGCCTTCTTCCAACTCTACCTGGAAATCAAAGTCCCTTCGCAAACATTCAATTATTTTGACGGCCTCTGCAACGATTTCAGGCCCGATTCCGTCACCAGGCAATACAGCAATTTTTTTTGTCATTGATCTTATTCCTGCTCAAACAATGTGTTCATGATTCTACCAAGTGTAAAAGAATGTGATTAGGAGAACAACCAGGGCGCATCTTCTTTTCTGCGGGTTTCATAGGCTTTGATATCCTCTACGTGCTGTAAGGTCAAGCCTATGTCATCTAGGCCATTTAATAAGCAGTGCTTACGAAAGGCGTCTACTTCGAATGAAATTTCTCCACCATCTGGCTTGATAACAACTTGCTTCGCTAAATCCACCGTTAGGCGATAACCTTCCTGCGCTTGCACCTCTATAAATAATTGATCAACGATATCTTCTGGCAAGACAATGGGCAGAATTCCGTTTTTAAAACAGTTATTAAAGAATATATCCGCAAAGCTTGGTGCAATTAATACCCGAAATCCATAATCTTCTAATGCCCAAGGTGCGTGTTCCCGACTTGATCCACAACCAAAATTATCCCTCGCTAGTAAGATAGCAGAACCCTGGTAGCGTGTTTGATTTAATACAAAATCAGGATTGAGAGGACGATTAGAATTATCAGAATCAGGTTCACCTAAATCCATATAACGCCATTCATCAAACAAATTTGGGCCAAAACCACTGCGTTTGATCGACTTTAAAAATTGCTTTGGAATAATGGCATCTGTATCTACATTAGCCCGATCTAATGGGGTGACACTGCCATCAATTGTATTAAGTGCTTTCATGTTTGATCCCTATAGATTATTAACATTTATAAAGTGGCCAGCGATAGCGGCAGCTGCGGCCATGGCAGGACTCACCAAATGGGTTCTTCCGTCTTTGCCCTGTCGACCTTCAAAGTTTCGATTCGACGTCGATGCACAACGCTCTTGTGGCTCAAGACGGTCTGCATTCATGGCCAGGCACATGGAACAACCTGGTTCACGCCACTCAAAACCTGCTGCCAAAAATATTTTATCTAGCCCTTCTTGCTCTGCTTGTGCTTTGACTAATCCAGAGCCAGGAACGACCATGGCTACTTTTATATTACTCGCCACTTTTTTATCATTTGCTACCGCTGCCGCTGCTCTTAAATCCTCAATCCGTGAATTTGTACAGGAGCCAATAAACACTTTATCCAACGATATTTCTGAGATAGGTGTATTTGCCTGTAAACCCATGTAAGCCAGTGCAGCTTTCATGCTTTCACGTTTTACTGAATCCTTTTCAACATCGGGGTCTGGAACCCGATCATTAATCGCAACTACCATTTCTGGTGACGTACCCCACGTGACTTGCGGTTGTATTTCTGATCCGTCCAGGCTAATGGTCGTATCAAACACTGCATTAGCATCACTGTGCAAATCCTTCCAGGATTCGACTGCCTGATTCCACAAATCGCCTTTAGGTGAAAACGGCCTATCCTTAAAGTACTCAATGGTTTTATCGTCCACCGCGATAAGCCCCGATCGTGCACCCGCTTCAATTGCCATATTACAGACAGTCATGCGACCTTCGACGCTTAACGATCGTATGGCTTCTCCAGCAAACTCGATGGCGTAACCGGTTCCACCTGCAGTACCAATCTCTCCAATGATGGCTAGCACCACATCCTTTGCCGTCACCCTAACATTTAATTTACCCTTGATCTCAATCAACATGTTTTTGGATTTTTTCTGAATCAAACATTGCGTTGCCAAAACATGTTCAACTTCTGATGTACCAATACCATGTGCTAATGCGCCAAATGCACCATGAGTCGATGTGTGGGAATCGCCACAGACAACTGTCATACCAGGTAATGTCGCGCCTTGCTCTGGTCCCATGACATGCACAATGCCCTGACGCTTATCACCCATGCCAAATTCGATAATGTCAAAGTCTTTACAATTCTGATCCAGTGTTTCAACCTGCAATTTGGCAACAGGATCTGTAATACCCTGCTCCAATCCGGTTGTTGGTACGTTGTGATCTGCTGTTGCCAAACTTGCACTACTGCGCCAAGGTTTTCGATTGGCCAAACGTAAACCCTCAAACGCTTGAGGTGATGTCACTTCATGAACTAATTGGCGATCGATATAAAGCAATGCTGTGCCGCTTTCATCTTCGCGCACCACATGAGCATCCCATAATTTGTCGTAAAGGGTTTTTCCCGCCATAACTTGTTCTCCTACGCTGTTCTTTTGATTTTCTCAGTTTAGTCACTTGACATTCATTACACAAATTCATATTTTTCATATTATCCATTCCCTACAGGAATATAACAAATACCATGGAATTGCATAATATTGAAGCATTTGTGAAAGTTGCGGAAAGATCTTCCTTTAGCGGAGCTGCAGAAGTGTTGCATCTTACTCAGCCTGCGGTGAGTAAACGAGTTGCTGCGTTAGAGCAAACCTTGTCGGTAAAACTGTTTGATCGTGTGGGAAGGCGCATCATACTCACCGAAGCCGGAAAAACCATTTTGACTAAATGTCAGTTGATCCTGAATACAGTGGATGACACACAAAAAACAATTCATAACCTTTCCGGGCATGTCGCAGGCACATTATCCATTGGCACCAGTCACCACATTGGTCTTCATCATCTGCCACCTGTTCTTCGTCAATACGTTCGATTGCACCCAAAAGTGGAAATGGATATTCACTTTTTGAGCTCAGAACAGGTCTGCGAAATGGTAAAAAATGGCGATATAGAATTAGGGATTATTACACTTCCGAATGAAGCGCTAGAAAATTTATTGGCTAAAGAACTATGGCATGACCCAATGCAATTTGTTGTTAGCGCAGATCATAGCCTGGCACAAAGAAAACGTTGCGACTTATCGCACTTAACAAATGTAAAAGCGATTCTACCAGAAAAAGGCACTTACACTCATTCGATTATAGAAAAGGAATTTAGGCAAAGTGGTTACGAATTAAAATCCATGTTCGCAACAAATTATTTACAGACGATTAAAATGATGGTTTCCGTTGGACTTGGCTGGAGTGTATTACCAGTAACATTAATAGACAAAGAACTACATACCCTAAATGTACCCGGAATCAAGCTTTCACGAAAACTCGGAATTGTACAACACAAGGATAGAACCTTATCCAATGCAGCACTGGCAATCAGTGCGTTACTTAAAAACAATAGACCTGGAAAATAATAAAGAACATAACATAGCTAGCATGCTAGCTATGTTATCCATGCTTTAATAATCGTCGTCTGTTGTCGGAAAATTTACATCTTGATAATCATCAAAATCGTCAAGAAAATCTTCCATCATCGTATCCCAGTCATCAGTTATGTGTACTGAATTGGGCTCCCGATATGGCTTGTCATCCATACTCAACATTTCATCGGGTGTATTCTTTAAGGTATCTTCATACAAAATTCTACCCATGATTCACGCTCCTTTACTGTAGGATTAGCAATCATAATCAAATTCTGTTTCGTCCTAAAAAATCAATTTTTTAGGGATTCAACTCAGAAAAATGTGATGCAGTTCTCACTTTTTCGGGAAACATATTAATCTGACAAAAATTTTTCGCACCATTTTATCAAGTAAAACTAAGACTTATTTTCATTTCAGTTTAAGCCTCACAAGAATTACAAAACTTGTCTCTAAAAAAGTATAGCGTAAAATTTTAAGGAATGTGCGAATAGAAAATATTGACAACAAATTAGAGCTGTGTAGCGCTCACTCGTTAAACTCTATTTGTTGTGGAAGATAAGTTTTAGTGAATTTGTTAGCGCGACAAAATGCCAACAGGTCTGCCAAAAGACGGTTATTTTGTTTTTTCTCATCAGGATAATACATATCTGAATTTGGATAGGCATAATGCGGGCGAATGCGTTGATGTCCTTGGATCACGACAACTTCAGCAACTTTAGCATCGTGATACATGCGCACTTGCATAGTGGTTTCTGGCGAAAACTCTGAACACATAATATAACATGACTTCAACGTAACAAGTGTTGTATAAGGTGTACGTTCATTAACATCCACAATGACTGATAAACCATGATCTTCAGCAATTAATGTCATGTGTTCAAATACAGTAATATCAGGCAACATATGAACCAATTTTTTATAATTTAATTCACACAAAGCCTGTGTATTTTCTTTATGAGCGCGTTTAACCATTTGTGTTTGAAGCATAATTATCTACTAATGTTATCGTTTTCTAAGTCAAGACACTTTAATATTTAAATCGGGAAATTATCTATTACAAATGCAATTAAGCTACCAATAGCTTTAGTGTAGCGGATAGTATGAATTAAAAACAGACTAGAAAATTTATTGAGAATATGCTTGAGAATTAATTAATCGCGTGATATCCACTCTTTCATTCGTGCGCGTAAACGAATCATCGCTTGACTTAATAATTGACTTATTCTGGATTCGCTTACACCTAACACAGAACCGATTTCTCGCAAATTAAGTTCTGAATCATAATAGAGGGTAACAACCATTTTTTCACGCTCAGGTAATCCTGCGATCGCTTCTGAGAGGTTTCCTTTAAAACGTTCGTTGGACATTTCTTCAAGTGGGCCATTTTTGCGATCAGTTAATCCCAGTTCAATCGCATCCTCATCAACGCCTAATTCTTCAAAGCCATAAATTCTTACATTACTTGAGTCTTGAAGAATTTTATAATAATCATCTAAGGTGATTCCCATTTCTTTGGCAATTTCATCATCACGTGCATCACGGCCTGTGCGTGCTTCTATTTCACGTACAACTTTTGTTAATTCGCGATTTTTTCTATGCACGGACTTGGGAGCCCAATCGTTACGTCGCAACTCATCTAACATTGCGCCTCGGATGCGAATGCCTGAATAAGTTTCAAAACTTGCACCGAGATCGGGACGATAGTTTCTAGAAGCTTCTAATAAACCAACCATGCCGGCTTGAATAAGATCATCAACAACCACAGAAGAAGGCAACCTTGCCATCAGGTGGTATGCAATGCGTTTTACAAGCGGTGCATGCTTAACAACTAAGTCGTTAGAACCTTCAACATCTTGCGTTTTTTTATAAGGATTCGTTGCCATTTAAACTGCCAATTAAATGTCGGACACACCCTCATTTCGACAGTAGAGGCCGTTTTCTTTAATCAGCCTATCAACAATTCGCCAACTGAATCACACTTCCAATGACGAAAGTTAGATTGATTTACAATTTGAATCTAACCACCTGTTAAATTGTGGTTATTTATCCTTTAAATCCAACCAAATTTAATAAAAAAAGGCACATGTAAAATTTCATGCGCCTTTTTTACTTAGTCTAAGTTTAATTACAAAACGATTGGTGCAATTCCCTATTTCAACAAATCAACACTATCGTTTTATGCATAATCCAAATCATAAACTGCTTCATGAACCTTAGCACTATCTTCGAGTTCTATATTTTCCAGTTCGGTATCAAAAATATTATTCGCAAGGGATCGATTGGATTTATCTTTTCGTTTTCGATTGTGGTTTAATAATTGCCTGCGTGCGGCATCAAATGCATTGCGTATTGCTACATATAAATCTTCATGAGCTTCATGTTTAACCGCGAGTTCAGCCCCAGGAATTGAGATATCAATACTTACATGAAATAGTGACCCGTGATTTTTATGGCGATGTGGAGTTTCTACCATTACTTTACATGCAATTATTTTGTCATAGAATTGTTCCAGCTTATCAACTTTATGTTTAATATTATTTGTTGCGTTTTCTGATAGAGTTAATTTCCTGGTAGAGATTCTCAAAGGAATTTTCATAATACACCTCCAATAGCTATTTCTAATTCATTTTCCTTATATCCAACACTAATAATAGACAAGCATGTCATTAACGATATGCTAATTGTTGTACTAAAAGGTATGCCGGAAGTAATTTTGATTAGAAATGTAGTTTTCAATTTGTGACAAATAATCATTTAACAACCATTTTAATTTTCAGTTTTTAAACTGAATTGTTAACTTTCATCCACACTTACACTATAAAAAAATGCAGCAACATTCTCCAATTGTTAAATTCTATTGGGTATGATCAGAAATACTTTGGGATATAAATTTGGCACTCTCGATTTTACTAATCAAAAATCACACATAATTCAGCAATCATTATAAATAATTCTTATTTTTCGCATTAAGATTATTCACTAAGGTAAAAAATACAGAAACATTTAGCCAGAATTTCTGTCTAATTTTGTTGTACATCCAGATCAATTTTATAGACAAATCAATAACATCAAACTTACTTACTGACAATTTTTGTCTGTCGTCTGGCTTGGTTTTTGCTCTTTTGAAGAAACGTTTCTTGATTCTTGAATTATCGGTATATGAGAGGTACTTAGTTATGAGCATATTCAGTCAGTATAAAGAACGCTATGATGATGCCAAGGAGGAAACGCTTAGTATTCAAGACTATCTTGAACTTTGCAAAAGCGATCCTGGTGTGTACGCCTCAGCTGCCGAGAGAATGCTAAAAGCGATTGGCGAACCTGAGTACTTCGATACACGATCGGACCCAAGATTCAGCCGATTATTTTCCAATCGCATTATCAAAATTTATCCAGCCTTTAAAGAATTTCACGGGATGGAAGATACAATCGAACAGATCGTGTCCTACTTCAAACATGCCGCACAAGGTCTCGAAGAAAAGAAACAAATATTATATTTGCTGGGGCCTGTCGGCGGCGGCAAATCGTCACTTGCTGAAAAATTGAAAGCCTTGATGGAAAAAGAATCTTTTTACGCGATTAAGGGTTCACCTGTACACGAGTCACCCTTGGGTTTATTTAACCCGACTGAAGATTCAAAAATACTCGAAGAAGATTATGGAATTCCTAATCGTTACCTCACTGGATTGATGTCTCCCTGGGCTGTTAAAAGATTACACGAATTTAATGGCGATATTTCTAAATTTGAAATTGTTAAAGTCAAACCATCCGCTCTTCGACAAATCGCTATCGCAAAAACTGAACCTGGTGATGAAAATAATCAAGATATTTCATCGTTGGTAGGCAAAATTGATATTCGAAAATTAGAAGAGTATTCTCAAGACGACCCTGATGCATATTCCTACTCCGGTGGTTTATGTTTAGCAAATCAAGGACTGCTTGAATTCGTTGAGATGTTTAAAGCACCGATTAAAGTGTTACACCCCTTATTAACCGCAACTCAAGAAAGTAACTACAAAGGCACAGAAGGATTGTCAGCAATTCCTTTTGATGGCGTTGTACTGGCTCACTCCAATGAATCAGAATGGGTAACTTTTAAAAACAACAAGAATAATGAGGCGTTCCTTGATCGTATCTACATTGTTAAAGTACCTTATTGTTTACGCGTATCTGAAGAAATTAAGATCTATGAAAAATTGCTAGAGCATAGCTCGCTAACCAATTCTCCATGTGCGCCTGATACATTAAAAATGATGGCAGAGTTCGCTGTACTTTCCCGTTTGAAAGAGCCCGAAAACTCTAACATTACATCAAAAATGCGCGTTTATGACGGTGAAAACCTTAAAGACACTGATCCAAATGCTAAATCTTATCAAGAATACCGAGACTTTGCTGGTGTTGATGAAGGCATGAACGGACTATCAACAAGGTTTGCATTTAAAATATTATCGCGTGTTTTTAATTATGATAATTCAGAAGTAGCCGCGAATCCGGTTCATTTGCTCTATGTTCTGGAACAACAAATTGAACAAGAACAATTTCCCTCAGAAATTGAAGAACGCTACTTATCATCGATAAAAGGCTTTTTAGTTCCTCAATACGTCGACTTTATTGGTAAGGAAATACAGACCGCTTATCTTGAGTCTTATTCTGAATATGGTCAAAATATTTTCGATCGTTACGTTACCTATGCTGATTATTGGATACAAGATGAAGATTATCGAGACCCCGATACGGGCGAAATCTTTAGTCGTGCCGCGCTTAACGAAGAGTTAGAAAAAATTGAAAAACCCGCTGGGATCAGTAATCCAAAAGACTTTAGAAATGAAATTGTTAATTTTGTTCTTCGCGCACGCGCAAACAATAAGGGCAAAAACCCAACGTGGAGTAGTTATGAGAAACTACGAAACGTAATTGAAAAGAAAATGTTTTCTAACACCGAAGATTTATTACCCGTTATTTCATTCAATGCAAAATCTTCAAGTGATGACAAGAAAAAACATGAAGACTTCCTAAATAGGATGATGGAAAAAGGTTATACCAGCAAACAAGTACGACTATTGTGTGAGTGGTATTTACGCGTTCGTAAGTCTTCGTAGATTTTCCCAATCGAGGAGAGTAGTTTTGGCGCGCCTGATCGATAAACGTATTAATGGTAAAAATAAAAGCGCTGTCAATCGGCAGCGCTTTTTAAAACGATACAAAGGCCAAATCAAAAAAGCGGTTGCTGACGCAATTGCTAATCGTAGTATCACTGATATTGAAAGCGGAGAATCCGTCTCCATCCCATCAAAAGATATTTCTGAACCTTTTATTCATCACGGTTCGGGTGGTAAACGCGATGTCGTGCATCCCGGTAACAAAGAATTTGTTCCGGGAGATCGAGTTCCTCGGCCAAATAAACAAGGCGGAGGCAGTGGCGATGGAAAGCCAAGCAATCAGGGTGAAGGTGAAGACGATTTCGTTTTTGAAATTAGCAAAGAAGAATTCATGGAGTTCTTCTTTGAAGATATGGAATTACCTAATCTAGTTAAGACTCAGGTAACGACTGTTTATGACAACAAGAAAGTACGCGCTGGCTTTAAGGCCAATGGAATTCCAGCAAATATTAACGTAGTTCGTTCTATGCGTAATGCCTATGGCCGACGAATTGCACTTAAAGGCCCTTACAAAAAAGAATTAGCGGAAGCGGAAGAACGGTTAGCCACACTGGAACAAGATAAAGAAACCCATCGCTCTGAAATTAAGTCACTAAAAAAACGAATCGAATTCTTGCGTCGAAAAATCAAGAACGTCCCTTATATTGACGAATTTGATTTACGATACAATAACCATGTTGATATGCCCAAACCTACGACACAGGCTGTTATGTTTTGTGTAATGGACGTTTCCGGCTCTATGGATCAGCATAAAAAAGACATTGCAAAACGCTTTTTTATCTTACTGTACCTTTTCCTCACCAGAAACTATGAAAAAATCGAATTAGTTTTCATCAGTCATCACACCACGGCTCGTGAAGTGACTGAAGAAGAATTCTTCTACTCTCGCGAAACAGGCGGCACAGTGGTATCCAGCGCACTCACCCTGATGCATGATATTGCAACTGCTCGTTACTCAACAAGCGACTGGAATATTTACGTCGCCCAAGCCTCCGATGGTGACAACTGGTACGATGATTCGCCCTATTGCAAAGAAATACTTGCCGAGAAAATAATGCCCTTGGTCCAGTATTATTCTTATGTAGAAATCACTCCCGACAGTCACCAAAGTCTATGGCATGAATACAAAAACATTGAAGAGACATTTGAAAACTTTGCCATGGAAAAAATCGAAAACATCACTGATATTTATCCTGTCCTACGCGAACTATTTAAGAAACGCGAGGACATAAAAGCCGCCTCATAGGGTTTGATTGTTATGAAAAAACGTGAACCATTATCTACCACATCCGAGTGGACTTTCGAATTATTAGATACCTATGATTCTGAAATTTCTCGCATAGCAAAAAACTTTCATCTAGACACCTACCCCAATCAAATTGAGGTTATTAGTGCTGAACAAATGATGGATGCTTACGCGTCATCAGGCATGCCCATCGGTTATCATCATTGGTCCTACGGTAAACATTTCATGGAGACAGAAAAGCAATACCGTCGAGGACAAATGGGGCTTGCGTACGAAATAGTGATTAATTCAAACCCTTGCATTTCCTATCTCATGGAAGAAAACACCATGGTAATGCAAGCCTTGGTTATTGCACATGCGGCATACGGACATAACTCATTTTTTAAAGGTAATTACTTATTTCAGCAGTGGACTTCTGCTGACGCAATCATAGACTACTTACTCTTTTCCAAGAATTACATTAAGGAATGTGAAAAACGATATGGCATCGATGCCGTAGAAAGCATCTTGGATTCCTGTCATGCATTGATGAACTTTGGCGTCGACCGATATAAACGGCCACAAAAAATTTCCATGCGAGAAGAACAAGCCAAGCAACATGAGAGAGAAGCCTATCTACAATCTCAAATAAACGAACTCTGGCGCACTATTCCCAACTATTACGCAGACAAACAGACCAACGAAGAACTTCGTTTCCCAGAAGAACCTCAAGAGAATATTTTATACTTTATAGAAAAGAATGCTCCATTACTAGAACCTTGGCAACGGGAAATTGTGCGTATCGTCCGTAAAATATCACAATACTTCTACCCTCAAAAGCAAACCAAGGTTATGAATGAAGGTTGGGCCACTTTTTGGCATTACACTATTCTCAATCAAATGTACGATGAAGGATTAATAACAGATGGTTATGTTATGGAATTTTTACAAAGCCATACAAACGTTATTAAACAACCCGATTTCGATAGCCCATTTTATAGCGGAATAAATCCTTACGCCTTAGGCTTTAACATGATGGCAGATATACGCAGAATTTGCGAAAATCCAACTGATGAAGACAAAGAATGGTTCCCTGATTTTGCAGGTAGTGATTGGCTGGAAACCATGGATTTTGCCATGCGAAACTTTAAAGACGAAAGTTTTGTAGCTCAGTATCTTTCACCCCGCATTATTCGCCAGTTGAAGTTATTTGCCCTGACTGACGATGACCATGATACTCACATTGAAATAAACAGTATTCACAATCAAGCTGGTTACCAAAAAGTGAGAAATCTTTTAGCAGATCAATATAATTTAGGAAGCATAGAGCCCAATTTACAGATATATAATATTGATGTCCGGGGGGATCGTTCTCTGACATTGCGGCATTATCAATACAACCGTAAACCGCTGGCATCAAGCTTAAACGAAGTATTGAAACATCTGGCACGATTATGGGGTTTTGATGTACGACTTGAAACCGTGGATGAAAAAGGCAATATTGAATATACCGCCGAACAAATTATCTCGGATAATTCAGGGAGTTGAAATTACCCCTCGTCCTCTTCGTAAGCGTGATACATTCCTTTAATCAATAACTTGTTATTATCCTGACGTACTTCTAGGATAATTTTGCCGGCAAACTTTCTTACATTCTCACCGCCGTGACGTAATACAGTTACCACAAAATCTCCATCACCTGTTGCTGTTGTGCCCGTTTTTTCCCAGCGTACGCCTTGCAAATCAATAACGCGCATTTCAGTAGTATTAAACAACGATTCATAATCACGATAAATGCTATCCCATTTCTCATCATTATTGGTAAGTGCATCTTTACTAAATAAAGCCATGAATTCATCAAGCTCACCTTCTTCGTAAGCTAAAGAAAAATCAGATATCAGCCTAGTCAACGCTTTATCAGAAATTTGCTTAACCGTAGTTGTCTTAGCGTCTTTGTTCGCAGTTGCAGTACTATCTTCAGTAAACAAGGCGACTTCTGCAGGTAATGCATCAGCTTTTGGAACCACAGGAACTTTTGGTTTTACGACTTTAGTCTTAGTTGCTTTTTTTATCGGTTTTGCTTGTTGTTTTGGCGCCGGTTTTGGTTTAGATACAGCAGCTACTGGTTTTATGACTGGTTTCGCAACAGGTTTAGCAATAGCGGCTACTTTCTTAGTTGTATTTGATTTCTTATTATCATTTTTTGATGAATCTAATATCGGCTTGATAGCTGGTTTTTCTATTAATTGCTCTGGTTTAACCGATGGAATTGATTGTATGTCCGACGTTAGATCTGGCGTTGGGATCGTTTCAATCTCACTTATTTTATCCGTAACAAGTTCTTCGTTTGTATTTTCATTTTCGATACTTTTTATTTGCGGTAAGTTAAGTCCTAACTTCGCTTTAATTTGAGCCAAATCAGGTTTAAAATAATAAACACCCGCCGTTCCAGCCGCTATCAAACAGAGAATAATTACCAACAAATAAACTTTTAAACTAACTTTTTGTTCTTTTCTATCGCTCTCGGAATAGGCAGGATCAATACCTAAATCAGCTAGCTCATCTTCATCAAAATCCAAGCTTGGTTTTTTAGATGGTGGTTTTTCAGGAGCCTTGGCAGTTTGAGGCGTTCGTAAAAATTCGTCGTATTCTTCGCGTTTTTCTGGCGAACGTAAGGTGCTAAACGCTTTATTCAGACGACGAATAAACATCTCGTCCTGCGCATCAACTTCATATTCCTGTTCGATTTGTAACAACCGAAACAAGTATCGATAATGGGAGCGAATATGCTCCAAACTCGCGTTGGCTTTTACCCCCAGTCTGCGATAGTAATCAGCTTTACTGGTTAAGAGCACATTTTTAACATAGTTTATACACGCCGCCTGAATGGTTTCATCGCTCAAGCCCGATAGATTTTCCACACGCATGTGAGGTGGAATAATCTTTTTTCCAACCGCGACTTTTAACATACCCGATATACCCGTGTGTAACGGATTACTGGTATTTCCGATGTTATCGTGACTTTCAGGATTCTGATAATAATCCACAGCTAATGCGACTAATTTCCACCATTCAGGTTGGGTATCTATCACCGGTTTTTCTGGTTCTGCCATAGGCTCAGCAATAAACGGTTCAGCATCCTCTTCGAAAGCTTCAACTGCGGTATTGTTACTAGTAACAACTCGCAATGTTTGCCTGTCAGGTTGAGGGGTCACACCAACTGAGTCTTTCTCTTCTGACGGTTTAGCGGATTCTTTATTTTCCTCGGGATCTTCTATTTCAATTTGCTCAGAAACAACGTCCGATTCTAATGCAACTTCTTCAGGTACATCATCAGAAAAACTTCGGAGCTGTTCAGAATCTAGGGTATCAAGATCAACAGGCGCTTCACCGCCTTCAGTGCCTTGCGCGTCAATGTCAGATAATTTAACGTTTTTCGCGGAAACCTCATACATGAGTTCCTTGGCGACTGCTTTAATTTCTTCATCTTTAAATTGGTGCAAATCATCAAGAGAGCCAAATAAAAACAATCGATCACAAAAGGTATTAATGCGGCGAGGCACACCCTTGGTTAACGTATAAATTCGAGCAAATGCACGATCTGTAATTCTTGGATCATTCTTCCAACCAACGATGTTTAAACGATGCTCGATGTATGAACGTGTTTCTTCTTGATTTAAAGGTTCTAAATGGCAGGATGCGACAACTCGCTGTCGCAACTGTTCTAAATCTTCCGAATAAAGATGCTCACGAAATTGATCCTGGCCTAATAGAAAAATTTGAATGAGTGCATTTTTCTCCAGGTAAAAGTTTGAGAGCATACGTAACTCTTCGAGAGAGCCGAAGGGAAGATTTTGTGCTTCATCAATAATCAATAACAGGTGATAACCCGCACGGTATCGAGATATGAAAAAAGTTTCTAATCGCTTTAAAATGGTGGCTTTTGGTTCATTCTCAAACTCTAAACCAAATGAAGCAGCAACCATTCGTAGAACATCATCAGCTTCCAAATGCGTTGTGTTCAACTCAGCGACAATGACTTTTTCGCGTCCGATTTCCTGGAGTAGCGCGCGTGAAAGGGTTGTTTTACCTGTACCGGGAGTGCCAGTTACAACAATGAAGCCTTCTCGTTGTTGCAGGCCATAACGTAAATAAGCTAAGGCGCGATTATGTCCTTTGCTTCCAAAATAAAAACTTGGATCGGGACTTAATCGAAATGGTGAATTTTTAAGATGGTAAAAGTTTTCGTACACCGAATTTATCCAAAGCTAACCTAATAATAATTTTAACATTTATTGTCGTCGAACCAATACATTTTAGTTGACGAATTGTTAAAATCTAACAATTTATACCTTCCAAGTTTTACTATTATCTCAAAACGGCGCAGATAACGATCAATTACCAGACAAAAATAGACCATCTGATCAAACTCTAAACTACATCGTTAAAACACGGTGTAAGCCTATGCTGTTAATCGGCCAATTATTAAATATGATTACTGAAATATGGGAATAATTACGGCTATATCTTTGATAGTAGAACATTTCATCGTAGCCATTCTAAGTACTCGCGCTTAATTTTATTTTTTATCGACGGATTAATATCTCGTTTACTCGACTGCCATTTTTTTACGAGTAAATAGATAACACGAAGCTTACTAAGTTCAACAGATGGGTACTCACTTGGGATATCACAAAACAATGTTGTACTAAAGAGCGGTTAAGTCGACATATTAATTTCGCTACATCACTAAGTAACTACAGCATCGGAGTGTGTCAAGGTACCTGTCGCCTCAAACTTAATAGTTAAGCCGCCAATTTATCTGGCACCTCAAGATCAATATTTTGCTTCTTAGCAGGATTTAATAAAACCTCACTTTCTCTTTCCCAGT